>MDTE01022257.1_pt1 | contig 270614 bp, 242 predicted proteins | sample 811231 | NCBI WGS metagenome assembly MDTE01 (sample SAMN05326651, study PRJNA326480) | marine metagenome | isolation source: seawater | place: Indian Ocean: Red Sea | collected 2010
CTCTGCCAACTCCTCCGGCGTCTTCGACAGGATTCTGGCAACATCCATCGCAACGTTACCCATACCAACGATGGCAACGCTCTCGTGGCTTAGGTCAAAAGACATATCCGCGAAATCTGGATGCCCGTTATACCAGGCCACGAACTCTGTCGCGGAGTGACTACCCTCTAGATCTTCACCTGGGATATTCAGGTTCCTGTCCACTGGTGCACCCGTAGTAAATATAACCTGATGGTAGTGTTTTTTTAGGTCATCGAGTGATAGATGACTACCGTACTCAACGTTTCCATAGAAACGAAAGTTAGGATTAGCCGCAGTCTTGTCATAGGCTCGTATAACTGACTTATCTTTCTGATGATCCGGCGCTACACCTGCGCGGACTAAACCAAAAGGAGTAGGCAGACGGTCATACATGTCCAGCTCAACAGTGAGTTCCTTTTGCCTAAAAAAGTTGCTAACAGTATAGAACCCCGCCGGGCCCGATCCTACGATTGCGACCCGCAGCGGATTAGATTCAGTTCCTATATTGACCATTGACACTCCCATAGTACGAGAGCATGCAGATTATCAGATTCTGCTCCTCAAATGCATAGATCAAAGGTCGAACACCTTCGTCGAAGATCGCATAATCTGCATTACAGAACAGACTGCAACTGAATCGTTTATATCATCATACTTGGGCTGAACACACTACCACCAACTGAGACAGTCTAGATAATCGGGCTAGCGGTAACACAATAAGCTCGCCATAATGTCTCGTAGTTTTCTGTCATTGGTTCACTATGCTATTAAACATCGAGAAAGTTCTAATCCTAAAGTCAGTCAGCATCTTCTCATCAGCATTCCAAGCCAAACTTATCGAACTCGTAGCGCTGGACCTGGAACCCAGAACCGCCACCATTAATGTCGTGTGCGACTGTATACGAGAAAATCTTGGCTGAACCAATAATTACTCAACCCGTCCAAAGCGGCGTGTCAACCTTCGCTCCTAGACTATTAAACTGGTTCGATAAATTCGGTCGCAAAGACCTGCCTTGGCAACAGAATGTCACACCCTATCGAGTCTGGGTATCAGAAATAATGCTGCAACAGACCCAAGTCACTACAGTTATTCCATATTTCCAGCGCTTCATGGAAACATTCCCAACAGTAACCGCACTTGCAGATGCTAACCAGGATAGCGTGCTGCATCGGTGGACAGGCCTCGGCTACTACGCCCGCGCACGCAACCTGCACAAAGCAGCTTGGCAGATAGTTACGGATTTCAATGGTGAATTGCCGTTAACTGTCGATGAACTCACTGCGCTACCGGGGATAGGAAGATCCACCGCGGGTGCGATTGTTGCCATTTGCAATGATAAATTTGCGGTTATCCTAGATGGAAACGTGAAAAGAGTACTCTCAAGATACTTCACGATCGAAGGATGGCCTGGTCAGACAAGCGTCGCAAATAAACTTTGGCAACGAGCAGAACAACTAACGCCAAATAAACGGGTGGCGCATTACACTCAGGCCATCATGGACCTCGGCGCGACGTTGTGCACGAGAAGTAATCCTGACTGCCCCGCATGTCCTTTTAATTCAGACTGCCTCGCACATCAGAGCGACCGAATCGAATCTCATCCAGGCAGAAAACCAAAGAAAACTCTGCTAACCAAAACCACCTGTATGCTGGTAATAACCAATCATGATGGGGAAATTATGCTCGAAAAACGTCCATCCCATGGACTGTGGGGAGGGCTATGGAGTTTTCCTGAAACAAATCTGGCGGATGTCGATAGCCGTCTGGCTGATTTACCGGTGATACCTCACGGCAAAAGACCAATGAAGGCCTTCAGGCATACCTTCACTCATTTCCATTTAGAGATCACTCCAATTCACGTTCAAGTGACCACTGAGGATAAGATGCGTGAGCAAGAAAAGTTTTGTTGGTATTCCCTGACGCACCCTCCCTCTATAGGCCTTACACGGCCAGTGACCCGTATTATTGAGTCTTTACAGGAGACACACGTTTAGATTCGAAAAATCTTCACGTACAATTTCGTAAGTTTATTCAGCGATAAATGCCATGGCAAAAACCGTTTTCTGTACCCGTCTCCAAAAACAACTCCCTGGTCTTGACGCCCCACCATTCCCTGGCGCGCGCGGTCAGGAAATATTCGAAAAAGTATCTGCAGAAGCATGGTTAGCCTGGCAGGATCTGCAGACCATGCTTATCAATGAAAAACATCTCAATATGATAGATAAGGAAGCTCGAAAATTCCTCAGCGAGCAACGCGATAAATTCCTCGCTGGTGAAGAAGTCGATCAGGCGGAAGGCTATATCGCCCCAGACCAGGAATCCTGACATATCGCAACGCAATGCGCATCAATATGCTTTTTGAAAGGCTGATCGCTTTACTAGTTTTCACCATATTAATTTTAGTCAAGCGCAACATTGAACAGGATGAAGCCTCCGCACCAGTGCTTCTAGGAAAGACTAAAGCCATCCACTCCTCTGGCTGATGCTTTTAGTCTATTATTAACAGCCACATTAACACCGTATGTAAATATGCCAAAACCAGGTAGCGATGAGTGGCTAGCTCAGGTAACCGAAGATATCATCGAACCAGATCTACCCATTGTCGATCCTCACCACCATCTGTGGAATCGAGACTGGCAAATCTACGAGATCGAAGATCTGCTCAAGGATACTGGATCCGGTCACAACGTTATCAAAACGCTATATATGGAATGTGGGTCATCGTATCACGAGACTGGACCAGAACATCTTAAACCTGTTGGGGAAACCGAGTACGTCATCTCACAACTTAAGGAAGGTCAGGAGACCGGCGGCTCTGAAATTGCCGGCATCATCGGTAAGGCAGACCTCAGGCTTGGCGATGATGTTGAAGAAGTCCTGAAACGGCATATTGAAGCTGCAGAAGGCCGGTTCCGCGGCATACGTCATGCCGGCGCCTGGGTTGAAGATAGATCCATGTATAGCCGCTACGCAGGGCGTGCACCAGAAGGATTATACGATCAGGAGGATTTTCGTACTGGTGTCAGATTACTGGGCCAGATGGGCCTTACCTACGATACCTACCATTACCACTATCAGAATGATGATTTTCGCCGATTATCGATCGCCGCACCTGATACCCAGATGATCCTAGACCACTTTGGCACCCCACTTGGCGTTGGACCATTCGCCAATTGCCGCGATGAAATATTCGACCTATGGGCTAGTAGTATCGCGGATCTCGCCAAATGTGACAATGTGGTGGTAAAAATCGGTGGGCTCGCGATGCCCGACAATGGATTCGGTTGGGATACCAGGGAAACTCCTGCAACTTCAGATGAATTCGTCAAGGCTCAGAGAGCTTACTACCTGCACACAATTAATTGTTTCGGCGTCGATCGTTGTATGGTGGAGAGCAACTTTCCGGTAGACCGCCTGTCATTGTCATATCACGTCTTGTTCAATGGCATTAAAAAAATTGTTGCCGATTTTTCGGACGACGAGAAACATCAACTATTCCACGGCACAGCAGAGCGAGTTTACAACGTATGAACAGTGATATTGGCATCGTTGGACTGGCGACCATGGGTCGCAACCTCGCACTAAACTTTCTTGACCACAATCAGCGCGTCTCTGTATGGAATCTGGAATCAGAACTTACTGCCACGTTCGAGGCAGAATATGCCCAGGCCCAGCTCTTTTGTGCATCATCTCTTACCGAACTAGTCGCAAGTCTTGCAAAGCCCAGACGCATAATGCTGATGATTCAGGCAGGAGATCCTGTTGATCAGGTACTAAACCAACTAAAGGTCCTGCTGAACAAAGACGACATTATCATTGATGGCGGAAACACCCACTTCCAAGACACTCAACGTCGTCAGTCATCTCTCGAAGCAGCAGGTATTCACTTCGTCGGCATGGGGGTGTCCGGCGGAGAAGCTGGCGCCCGCCACGGGCCAAGCTTGATGTTTGGCGGTAGTAGGTGTGCCTGGAAAAACCTGGAGAACCAATTATCTACCATCGCTGCCAAGTCTGATTTAGGTTCCTGTGCAGAATATATAGGGCCGGACGGCGCAGGCCACTTCGTTAAGATGATCCACAATGGCATCGAATATGGAGATATGCAGGTTATCGCCGAGTCCTATGACATTCTACGTAGGGGCCTAAAACTAACCGCCAATGAAATCAGCGAGATCTTTGGTGACTGGAACGAAGGCCCACTGCAGTCTTATCTAATAGAAATCTCAGCAGCAGTACTTGCGAAACAAGACTCCATTACTGATAAGCCACTAGTTGATCTTGTACTAGATTCTGCCGAACAGAAAGGAACCGGTCGCTGGGCCGCACAGACCGCCCTCGACCTCGGGATACCTATACCCACTATCGCCGCCGCAATAGACGCACGTTCCATTTCAAGCAGAAAGACGGAACGTGAGGCGGCTGCCAAAACATTACCTGGTGTTTCCAATACAAACATTCCCATCACCAGCGAAACGATTGGTAACGCCTTGCTCGCGGCTAAACTCTGTGCCTACACTCAGGGACTGCAATTGATAAGAGCAGGCAGTGAACACTACAACTGGAATATCAATCTGGCGGATCCCGTAAGAGTATGGACAGGCGGCTGTATCATCCGAGCCAGGCTCCTACGCGAGATCATCAACGCATTGTCAGAAGCGCCTGACGTGGACAATCTACTCATATCCCCTTCGATAACCAACATGATCAGTCAAGCAATACCGGGGCTAAGGGAGGTGCTGCAAGCAGCTACACAAAGTGGGATTCCAATACCTGCTTTTAGCGCCAGTCTTTCATGGTATGACGCCATCCGCAGCCCCAGACTACCGCAGAACCTGACCCAGTCTCAACGAGATGCCTTTGGCGCTCATACCTATAAACGAATTGATGACCCTGAAACTGCGGTACATACAGAATGGCTGAAGTAAGCATCGTAGTAATGGGTGTTACCGGTTGTGGCAAAACCACCATTGGGAAAGCTATTGCAGATGCACTGGGATATCCCTTTTACGATGGTGATGACTTCCATCCAGATGAAAACGTTGCAAAAATGAGTCGAGGCGAACCACTGACAGACGCAGACCGCGCCGGATGGTTGAGTACGCTAAAGAACCTGATAGCAACCAACGAAGTCAGCAATACGGCGATCGTCGTTGCCTGCTCTGCTCTTAAAGATACATACCGAAAAGCGCTCAGTACCGAGCAGGGTCCACTATTTGTTTTTCTCGATATATCTCAAGAAACGGCCGAGGCGCGACTAAAGGCTCGAACGGACCACTATATGCCCGCTTCATTAGTGCAGAGCCAATTTGATACGTTGGAGAGACCACGTGATGTCATTGTAGTGGAGTCAGACAATCCTCTTGAAAAGGTACAACAGGACGCTATCGATAAGGTCCGTAATGCCATCTCAGCTTAACTGCCGAGCGCCTTTTTATTTCAATGCAGCATAATCAACCGCGCACGACCCTCTCTAGGGAGTGCTCAACCCTCCCTTAACGACCCAAGACTGCCTAGTCGATAATCGCCTCTCCAACGATTTTTGCGAAATTCCCACCACCTAGCGGCTGCTGCAGCATGAGCACACCAACCAAATCATTTTTGGGATCCGTCCATGACACCGTGCCGGCTGCCCCACCCCATCCAAATGCACCTATCCCGCGTCCATTGCCAGCGGCAATAGGATCAAGTGTGATGGCAACAGCATATCCGAAACCCATTCCCTTTTGTGCCTTCGCACCCTTGCCTGAGGTCGCAAAGAGCTCACCGACCTGATTGGTGCCCATCGTCTTTACGATCTCCGAACTCAACAAACGGTTCCCAAATAGTTCGCCGCCATTGAGCAACATCTGTTCGAAATGAAGAAAGTCTTCGGCTGTACTGACAAGCCCACCACCGCCCTTCATCTCGTAGGCTTCCCTCAAGATTAGCTTCGATACCTTTTCGCTTGGCACACGGAAGTACGTGTTATTCATCTCCAGCGGATTGAATAATCGTTCTTGCATGAATTTATGGAATGGTGTTTCAGAAACGATTTCGATAATGCGCGGCAATACACTATGAAAACCCACATTGCCATAGACCCAACGCGTCCCGGGTTGGAAAATCAGCGCAGCCGTCGCAAGCTTGGGTACATAGGTAGCAAGTGAATCGCCTTCCTTGCGTACAATTCCCCCACCCGTTAGGCCAGACGTATGCGTAAGCAGATGGTGAATAGTAAGCGGTGTCTCGACAGGCACGAGCTGCTGAGACAATACATCTCCCTTGCCCTTGTTAGACTTCCCTTTGCTCTTGTCCCATTTCTTGCTCTTGTTATCGGCTTTTTCTTTTTTGTCATCCCGATTCAACGATTTGGCTGAGACAGCAACTTTCTGACTGGCGAAGTCCGGAATGAATTTCGATAAGGGATCACTCAAACTTATCAGTCCTTCGTCAACCAACATCAGCGTGGCAACACCAATTACTGGCTTCGCCGACGAAGCCATAATATATAGCGCGTCAGGCTCCATGACTCGGCTCTTTTCGATATCCATCTCTCCATGGGTCGAGAAATGAACGACCTTACCGCGTCGAGCCACGATAGTGGCCCCGCCTTGGATACGCCCGTCGTCAATTTGTTCACGCATCATTTCGTCGATACGACCTAAGACTTCGGTTGACATACCTACCGACTCCGCTTTGGCCATCGGCATCATTGTAGGCGTATGGATTGGTTCCGCTGACAATTCTAAAACCGTCGAAACCATTGAAATAGCCAAAAGTACAGCTGTTTCTTTGATTCTTGAAAATACGTTAATGATGAATTTTCCTTTAAGTGTTGAAAACCATTTATCTGAGATATCAGGAGTTTACTGTTACCTTAGCTGCAGAAACTGCGGTCCCCGCCAGGGATCACCCGCCTTCATTTTCGGTCCACGCTGAAGCCCTCGCTCCTTCTGTAGCCTCATCCGCTCGGAATGCATCTCTTCTGTCTGACCCACTCCGCCTGGAGGAATGGGTTTATAGTAAGACTTATCGCCGAAGAAACGCAGGCTTAGTGTCCGACGCCGGGGGTGCTGCCACCCGGTTGGGGCTCCACCGTGAATGACATGTGGGTGGAACACCACCACATCACCAGGTGAAACTCCCCACCTGAGCACCTCCCAAGCAGCTGGGTTTTTAGCAAGCTCACCTTCAATGTCCAGCGCCGCAGGCCAGGGTGGATCATTCTTGTTTCCCCAGAACGGTTTGCCTCGTTTGCTTTGATTACTCGGGTCTTCCGGATCGTAAGGTACATAGTCGTACTGTGGGCCGCGATGCGTACCCTTGAGGATCTCAAGCCCATTCTCTTCCGGCACAGGATCAAACGAAATCCAGAAATTGGCCCAGTGCTCGCCCTCCCATGGTGCAAAGCTAGAGTCTTGATGAAAGACCCCTCGATTCTTATTCGTTTTGGATTCTTTAAGGAATATCTCTTCAGTCAGGTACCAGACATGCTTAGAACCCCAGACCTCAGAAAGCATCTCGCCAATAGTAAGGCCTTCAAGGGCTTTCTCCGTCAACTCCCGAACCTTTGGATCAGAGTTCAGCATGTCGCTGTAGGATCGGTCTTCACCGCGTATTTGTGACAGTGCTATAGGGGAAGGATGCTCAAAGCAGTAGTCGTATAGCTCCAAGAATTTCGCGATTGTGTCGTCGTCAAAGAGGTCACGGACCACAGTCGCGCCATCAGTGAGCAGCGCCTTTTCTAGCTTTTTTTCCATGGTATTCCCCTCCGGGACTTGGATGCAACAAATCACATTAAGGTATGGTCCGGGATGCGTCAAATTGCCAAAGGAAATCCTTTGCTTCGTAATTCCCAAAACGATGGCGGGGGATTGGTACGGTATTCTAAACTTTGTCCAAATACCCCAACCCGGTATAAAATAACAGCTACTTGATACAGCCGGATCAATTAAAGTCATTTAGGAGTACAGGGGCTCATTGATGCTAAACGAGAAAGAAATCCGTGAACTAGTAGCGACGCACGGAAAAGAGGTAAACGTAGGTAGACCCATCAAGGCTCTGATCGAAGACGGAGAACTTCCACGTCTGGGTGGCTGCACAGTGCTTCAAGGCAAGGTATCCGATTCCGTATTTGGCGATAATTTGAAAACAACGTATGGGAAACCAATTCGTTTAATGTTCCGAAACAATCGAATCTCCACGCACGATGTGAATCGAGGGGCAATCCCCTTTAAGGATCAGGTACTCGCGTTTAACCATGACCACATGCACCGATTGGTAAAGCCCGTACTGAAATCTTCCCAGTTTGAAGTTGATGGACTTTTACCTTCCTCCACCGTAATACCCGCTGAGAATCTAAATCTATTGAAACTAGAAAACGTCTTGCGACTCTATATGGCGGAGAGCTCCACTTCGACCTCATTGTACCAGCACTGGCTGGCAGCAAGGGAAAAGGGTCAAAGTAATATGAACTACGCTGGACACCAGCTTGATGTAACTAACCTTGAACCCAATGGCCTGCTTCCGTACCTGATGGATACGCCCAGCACAAAGGAAGAGGTAGACCACACAATCGACGTTGAATACCTGATCAAAGACGGTGTCTGCACGAAAGGTCAGTACGTGCAGATCCGCAATGCGTCGCTAATGGCCTTTGGCATCGTAACGCAGTACCTGGCTCAGCGAGGTATGGTGCTAGTAGATACCAAGACTGAACATGGTATCAACGCAGATGGCGAAATCGTCTCCGCAGACGAACTCTATACTATGGATTCCTCCCGGTTCTGGAAGTTGGACAAAGATGGTTCTCTGCTGACCCGGGATGGAAAGCCGGTATCGTTCTCGAAGGAGTTCGCGCGAGGTATGGTAAAGGCCCAGGGACAGCAGTTTTCAGAGGAGCAATCCAACGAGATCGCAGTTCGCTATATTCAGGGGCTACAGCATCTAACGGGCAAAGCATTCGACCCAGATCTGCGCCCTCGTGACCAACGCATTATCGACTCTACCAATCTCATTTTGGATTCGTTGTTGTAAGGCTGGGAAGGAACCAAAAACCACACGGTCATCGTAATCTCAGATGAAGATCAATATCTTAATCGGGCAGATGGCTGTGGTGTATTCGAGAAAGCAAAGTATCGCTCCCCACGCGATATGTTGAGGCTCACTAGATGTGCTGAGCTCAAACTCACTACCAGTTGGTGATTGAGCCGTCTTCACGCCGGAGTCTCGGAGGCCACCATTGCAATGGATCAATCATGCTCTTCTCGGCGGCATCCACATCCAGAGTCACGCCCAATCCCGGCTCAGCAGGGCACCAAGCGAATCCGTCTTCCCACTCTATCTGTTGAGGGAATAAATCCGTTGCATAAGAACCAGGCCTTACCGGCATTTCCTGCACACCTACGTTGGTCGACGCCATACAGAGTGCAACGCAGGCCGCAGCACTGACTGGTCCGAGAGGATTGTGAGGAACAATGTTGATGTAGTGTGTCTCTGCCCAGTGGGTAATCTTTAACGCCTCGGTAATGCCCCCAACGATACAAAGATCAATGCGGGCGTAGTCGATTAAGTCTTGTTCAATCACTTCTCTGAAAGCCCACTTAGAAGCCCATTGCTCACCAGCGGCGAGCGGCAGGTTTACCTGTTGTCGCAGGTTCCGGTAGCTGCCAGTATTTTCCGAACGCACGGGGTCTTCGATGAAGTAAGGCTTAAATTCCTCTAGGTCACGACACATCTGCACGACCTGCGGAATTTCCAATTGTGTGTGCACATCGAAACACAGCTGGATTTCAGATCCCACCGCTTGTCGAACAGCACCCATCAGATCAACTGCTATTCGCACCGACTTATCCTGATCGTACTTCGTAATCGCGTTTGGTTTGAATTCTCCTAGGGCATCAGGCTGCCCCCAGCGCATGTACTTCCACCCCTCGTCCACGGCCCTCTTACAGCCCTCAATAATTTCTTCCGGGCTCGTTCCTCTGATATGTGGGTAGCAAGCCACCTTCTCACGAACCGGGCCGCCAAGCAGTTGATAGGTTGGCAAGTTAGCCGCCTTGCCTTTGATATCCCATAATGCAATATCGATGGCACTTATCGCACAGCAATACACCAAGTCGGAAGGCCAATAGCTTGACCTAAACATGTCTTGCCACAGCCGCTCTGTTTCCCAGGGGTTTTCGCCAATCACCAAATCACTAAGGTGATCGACAGCATTAGCGATGGTCCGGCTCCAGTTAAGTATGCCAATTTCACCAAGCCCATAAATCCCGGCATCTGTATCGACTTTAACGATGTGGTAAATACCGCCGCGCTCACTCCGAATGGGGAGATTCGTAATTTTTGTTACCTTCAAAGAATCCTCGCCACTGTCCCTCGGTTTTCCTTTAGACAAAGTAGCTGATTCGCCCTCTATATTTCAAACCCAAAAATGGTCGGCTATAGAGCCTAAAACAACAATAACGCATTTATTTATTTTCGATTGCTCGACGATAGAACTTAAATGCTAGCAACTGAACCACCTATTAGCGCTAGGCGTCGTGGTCACTGGCCATTCTCGCTGGTATCGTTGAGCAAAAACACATCGGAAAGTATCTATGAGCGCTGTTACCTTATTCGAAGTACATAACCATGTAGCCTACATCACACTAAATCGTCCAGAAGCGATGAACTCACTGAATCCGGAGTTACGCTGGAGTTTGTCTCAGCATTTTGACGAAATCGAAAATAATGATGATATCTGGATTGGTTTAGTAACTGGTGCCGGAACGAGAGCATTCTGTGCCGGAATGGATTTAAAGCATGCCGCGGCACAAAGAGATGCCAGTGAAGAGAAAAAAAAGGAATGGGCAATAATGGCTGACGAGACTCTATCAATTACCGAGCGCTGGCACTTTCGAAAGCCGCTTATCGCCAAGATCAACGGCTACGCTCTTGGCGGCGGTCTGGAAATGGCACTTGCCTGCGACATTATCGTGGCTGCCGATCATGCAGAATTGGGCCTACCAGAACCGAGACGTGGATTAATTCCCGGTGCTGTGGGCGTTCACCGTCTACCCCGGCAGATCGGACTTAAGGCAGCTATGGGTTATCTGCTAACAGGTCGTCACATGTCTGCGCAGCGTGCCTATGAACTTGGTCTAGTGAATCAGGTAGTTCCCTCATGCGAACTCGATGCCACCGTCGATGAATGGATAGGAGACATTTTACGCTGCGCACCATTAGCCATTCGTGCAGTAAAGGAAGCATCAATGCGCGGTCTGGATATGACTCTTTCAGACGCGTTCAATACATCTTATGAAGAGGAGACTGCGCGTCGCAACAGCAAAGACGCCATAGAAGGACCTGAAGCGTTTTCGGAAAAACGCGCGCCAAACTGGCAAGGAAAGTAGAGACCTCACGATCAGATTCAGAACATTGGGAGCAGCTTACATCACACCAGCTGGTCTGATCGATCCTTGCAACGATGATTCTCGTGCATCGGTTGAGGTTGTCGCCGCAAGAGATCGATCTCGTGTAGAGGCCTTTGCCAAACAACACGGCATTCCAAACGTATTCGATAACTACCAGGAAGTCGTCAAGTATCTTAACATTAATGCAATATACAACTCACTGCACATTGGCCTGCATCACGAGCGGACCATTTGTGTCAGTACCACTGACGAATATTGTTGCCTTAGATTTCACGAGTAGCGATCCTCCAGCACATCAATTATCATCAATCGCCTATTTATTCGGTTAACCTTTCATGAGTCATGACATTGTTATTAGAAACGGAAACGTTGTTGATGGTACCGGGAACGATGCTTTTCAGGCTGATATCGCCATAGATAGTGATCGGATCAGCGAAATTGGCAAGGTCGATGGCAAGGGTAAGGAAGAAATAAATGCAGATGGTCTGCACGTGTCGCCAGGGTTTATCGACCTACATACGCATATGGATGCCCAGATTAGCTGGGATCCGCAGGTCACGTCTATTTCATGGCATGGCGTAACGACTGCCCTTTTAGGTAATTGCGGCGTTACTTTTGCACCCTGTAAACCTTCTGATCGGGAGTACCTCGCCGCCATGATGGAGACCGTAGAAGATATTCCAAGGGAAGCAATCATGAGCGGCCTGCCCTGGAACTGGGAATACTACGGCGGCTATCTGGATGCGCTCGAGCAACTTGGTCCTTCTGTCAATGTCGCCGGTCTGGTCGGACACTGCGCTACCCGATTCTATGTGATGGGTGAGCGGGCAGTAGAAGAAGCTGCCACTGAAGATGAGATTAAACAAATAGCCAGTCTTGCCGAACAATCGGTGAAGGAAGGTGCATTCGGCTTTTCCACCAACAGACTGATCCAGCACCGTCTCCCAGACGGGCGCTCCATTCCCGGTACTTTTGCGGAACCCACTGAACTTAATGCGGTTGCCAAAGCAATTGGTCCTCACGGAGGAATCATGCAAACCGTGTTTGGCAATGAAGGCTACGATTTGACCATGGATATAATTGCTGATGGTGCAAGACTCGCGCGCGCCGCCCTCTTCAGCACAGCCACTGACCTTGGTAATAAGCGAACAAACGAAAAAGTCATGGCAATGCTTGATGAAGGGTTGGACGTGACTGGAATCACCTGTTGTCGTAGTGGCGGCTTTTTAAGTGGTCTTGTGAACGGCATCATGCCTAGCACGCCTTCCTGGATTGAGCTGAGAAAATTCGACTTTGACGGTCGTTTGCAGAAAATCTGCGAACCCGAGTTCCGCAGAAAACTGGTAGAGGAGGTAAAGGCGCTAGGAGACGATGCCCCGCAGGGTAGCATGAGTGGGCGAAACGGATTCAAGAACATCTATTACCTAGGCGATGCACCTCGACCAACCTATGTGTCCCACAAGAGTCTCTACGACATGGCAGTCGAAACCGGCGAGCATCCAATTGAAATCTGGTTACGCATTACCGATGAGGCAAACGGTAAAGCGCTATTTCAAGTCCGTGCATTCAATAGGGATCTTGATGCACTGGAAGAACTCATAACCACCGACTGGGTGTCACCAGGTCTCGGCGACGGCGGTGCACATGTCAGTCAGATGATAGACTCCGGCTGGTCAACATTTGTTCTGTCACATTGGCATCGTGATCACGGTACCTACACTCTGCCTGAAGCGGTGAAGAAAATTACTGCTCTGCCCGCACATGTGCTGAACCTTAAAGACAGGGGGACACTGGCTGTCGGTAAACGCGCCGATATCAACGTATTTGACCTGGACAACCTGGAAGAGCGGATGCCGGAACTAGTCCATGACCTGCCTTTCGGGGCACCTCGATTTATACAACGAGCAGCCGGTTATAAAGCAACCTTGGTTAACGGCCAGGTGACACTCCGTGACGATGAGTTAACAGGCACCTGCGCCGGCGAGGTCCTGCGAAGCAACTAGTCAGTTTGCTCTGCATATTTGCCGGTTAACTGAGGCGTGTTGCCCTCATTTCCTTGTTCTCGCCGATCAGCCCGGGTTTCTCGAGCCCACGTCCGTTTGAAATCATCCTTCACATAGAAGGTTAGCCTGCCAAGGCCATCGGTTTCCTGCTCTACCACATCGCCGTCCTGTAACGGATGCAGGCCCTGGTGATTTGTCCCAAGAGCAACGACATCACCGGGCTCCAGTGTTGTGTTACTGGTAATGAACGCCAACGAGGCCGGAATATCATTAGCCATGTCATCAGTGTTGTAGTCATGGGTGACTCTGCCGTTATTCCTCTGCTCAACATGCAGGTTCATCGGGTTCTCAATCTCGTCCGCTGTGGTGATCCAGGGACCAAGGGGCGCAGATTCATCCTGACATTTCATGGTATAGGGCAGGCCCATGCCGGCCTGCAAACCCCGAGCTGATCCATCGACAAAATTGAGATAGCCGAAAATGTAATCGTAGGCATCAGCCGGATCGACATTGGTGGCCTTCTTTCCCACAACCAGCGCAACTTCCGCTTCACCTTCGAATATCGTCGCTGGATGATCAGCGAGGTGCATCGTCGCACCATGACCAATAACGCCATGGGAATTCTTGAAAAAGGCCTGCGGCGCAGGCTTTTCCTTTAAAAGTCCTCCTTCCATGTAATTCACTGCCATACAGGCAATCGAAATCGGTTTGGGTAACGGTGCCTGCAAGGTTACATCAGTTAACGGTTTCACTTCCCCGTTGGCAATGCGTGTTTCAAATTTTGGCTTATAGATATCCCAATTGGCGATGACATGATTAATCTGCTGCTGTGCCGGCATCACTCGAATATCTGCAATCTCGTCAGTGAGACTTACCGCACCCGAATCAGTAATCGCTGCTAATTCAAAGTCATCAATAAATGTCAGTTTCATTAAACTCTCCCTAGCCAGTCGAAAGAGAAAGACTGCCTTGATAATGCTTGTAACGCAACCCATTGAGATTGCCGACTGAAGTAGCTTATCCTTCGTGCCCCAAAACCTAATAGCAAGAAAAGAGACCTCATGATTATTAACAACACATTCCGGGATCTACTTGATCAGAACAAGCCAACCGTGGGAACCCACTTCATGTTTCTGGACCCTGATATCCCAGAGCTAATCGGTGATACCGAGATGTTCGACTATGGAGAATTCACTGCCGAGTACACTGCTCTAGACATGCCCATGTTGTACAACCTTGCACGAGCGGCTCAATGCGGTAAAAAACCACTGCCACTGATGATCAAGCCTGATATGGACGGTCAGGGATTCTGGGCCCAGGCCGCGCTAGGCGCCGGCTTTAAGGCAGTGCTATTTACAGATATCAGAACCCCGGAGGATATCGATGAAGCACATCGCATAATCCGGCCCGACGTCCCCGATGTGCGAGGACACCATGGTGTTAAGTTACGCCGGCCTGCACTTAACAGCTATGACATCGGCGAATACCTTGACGACCTCAATTCAGTTGTCTTTTGCATTATGTTCGAGAAGAACATCGCAGTAGAAAACATTGATCCCATTTTAGAAAGAGCCAAAGAAAAGGGAGTCGATATGACACAATGGGGACCCGCTGATTTTGGTTTCTCCCGTGGTCAACCAGGAATGATGCTGACTCCAGATATTCAACCCTTCGAAGAAAAGGTCATCGCCAAATCGCTTGAGTACGGTATTTATCCACGTATCGAAATTGGCGCTGTGGAACAGGCCAAACGCTATATCGATCTCGGCGTACGGCACTTCTGCATTGGCTGGGATCGGTTTATCGTCAGGCAGGCACTTGCTGAACTGGGCGCAGGCATGAAGAAACTCACTGATCAACTCTGAAGCTCATGAAACTTCTGGCGACAACAGCTGAACTCAGCGAGGGCAGTTTTGAAACCAAGACACTGGACGGTTTAGAGATCATCGTCGGCAAAGCCGACGGGCGGTATTTTGCGATTCAGGATCTCTGCCCTCACGCCTATGTGAATATCAGCTATGGTTATATGGAAGGATGTCAGATCACCTGTCCATGGCACGGATTTACCTACGACGTTCACTCTGGCGAATGCGTGTCATGGGAGGGTACTGATGGACTCAACAGATTCCCAATCGAGGTCAAGGGTGGTGATATTTTTCTTTTAGAGAAAGAGGACTAGCGCAGATTGCCATCGATCTCATGAGCAACTTTCTCGACGTCCCGCATTACCCGAAGTATGTTTCGGCCAGCGATCTTGGCAATATCATCATCGCTATACCCTCGACGTAACAATTCTTCCAAAAGTGCCGGGTAAGTTGCCACGTCCTCCAGACCAATTGGACCTGGCGGCATCCCATCATAGTCACCACCTATGCCAATGTGATCTATTCCAGCGATCTTGCGTACGTGGTCGATGTGATCAGCCACCTGTTCTAGTTTCGGCCTTGGCGCGGGATTGAAGTCGCGCCAAGCTGCCAGTTTTCCTTCCGCTTCTTCCTCGGGCAACTTAACCCTCAGTTGCTCACGCTTTGCAGCAACCTTCTCACCAAACAACCGCGTAGCTTCGGATACATAGGATGGGAAAAAAGTCACCATTACCACACCATTATTTTTATCAATCAGCTCAAGCATGTCATCCGGCACATTGCGAACATGTGGCACCACTGCATAAGCCGATGAATGTGAAAAAATAACGGGTGCTTTGGATATTATCATGGCGTCCTGCATGGACTCCCGAGAAACATGGGAAATATCGACAAGCATTCCCAATCGGTTCATCTCACTAATAACTTCCTCGCCAAACATTGTAAGTCCACCGTGCCGCGGCTCGTCAGTCGCCGAATCGGCCCAGCGTACACTTTTGGAATGGGTCAAAGTCATATAACGCGCGCCCAGTTGATACATTTGCCGGAGCACTGCCAGAGAATCGTTAATCGCATGCCCACCTTCGATACCAATGAGCGAGGCAATTTTTCCACGACGGTGAATGTCCTCGACATCAGCCGCGGTATAGGCCATCTCAAAGGTTTCCGAGTATCGATCTGCCATCTGATAGACCACATCGATTTGTTCGATGACTTGCTGTACGTGCTCCGCCGTACCGCCATACTCGCGAATCGGTACATAAACTGACCAGAATTGTCCACCAACCAGTCCCCGGCGAAGTCGAGGAATATCCGTGTGTGTAGGATTTTCTATCGATGCAAGATCAGCATTCAGATCTAGTTGACTAAGATCATTGTTTACACGTCTTCGGATCTGCCAGGGAATATCGTTGTGACCGTCTATCAGCGGTGTTTCGCGTAAGACTTGCTCAATCCGCTGCGCAAATTCATTAGGGAAAACATTGCTACAGATGACAATTAAAAGAAGCGGGAGTAGATTTTTCAATGCGCTACTGGGACGCGTGCTCTACTGCTTCAAGATCAAACGCCGCTGCCATCAATGCTTTTGTATACTGGGTTTCAGGTTCAGTGAACACCCGCTCTGAAGGTCCTTGCTCAACAATCACACCGTCCTTCATGACCACCAGTTCATGGGCCAATGCCCGAACTACCTTCAGGTCGTGACTGATAAACAGATAAGCCAAGTCATGTTTACGTTGTAGATCACGCAATAGATCAACGATCTGAGCCTGCACCGAAATATCCAATGCCGAGGTTGGCTCATCCAGGACGATGATTTTGGGTTGCAGAATGGTCGCTCGGGCAATAGCAATGCGCTGCCTCTGGCCACCGGAAAACTCATGGGGGTAACGATCCTGCATCGCAGGGTCGAGGCCAACTTCCTGTAGCACACCGGCAACCATCTTGCGCCGTTCTAGCGCAGAGAGCTCTGGCTGATGGATTTTCAGGCCAGCTTCAATAATCTGAGTCGCAGACAACCTTGGGGGCAAACTTCCGTAGGGGTCCTGGAACACAATCTGAACTTGGTTACGAAGCGGTCTCAGCTGCTTCGCCTTAAGACCCTGAATCGGCGTGTCCTCCAAATAGATATCACCTTCACTGCCCGTAAGACGCATCAGCGCCATCGCGAGCGTCGTTTTTCCTGAACCTGACTCACCCACGATGCCCAATGTCTGTCCCTGACGTATAGCAACTGATACATGGTCCACCGCTTTCAGTACTCGTCTCTTCGCGAACATGCCCTTCGCAAGATTGAAAGTTACCGAGACATCATCTGCATGCATCACCACCGAAGCTTCTGTATCAGCAGCAATAGGGTCGCCACTAGGCTCAGCAGCGAGTAAATGTTTTGTGTACTCGTGTTGCGGACTGATAAATACCTGTTCAGATGGCCCTTGTTCTACCAGATTACCATCGGTCATCACGCAGACCCGGTCTGCCATCTTGCGCACCACACCCAAATCGTGAGTGATCAGCAACAATGCCATATTCAATCTTTCTTTGAGGTCGTCCAATAGCGTCAAAATTTGTGCCTGGATGGTCACATCTAACGCTGTGGTTGGCTCATCAGCGATCAGCAGATCCGGCTCATTCGCAAGGGCCATTGCGATCATCACCCTTTGACGTTGCCCACCGGACAACTCATGTGGATAGGAACGAAGTCGTTCTTCTGCGTTTTGCAGGCCGACAAGATTGAGCAATTCAAGTGATCGTTCGCGGGCCTCCACGACTCCCATACCGCGATGCACATACAGAACTTCACCAATCTGTTTCTCAATATGATGCAGCGGATTCAGAGACGTCATAGGCTCCTGAAACACCATGCCTACCTGGTTACCTCGAATATTCATCAACCCTTCTTCATCGAGGCCCACAACTTCCTTACCATCCACCAGAATGGATCCCGTAGGATGTCTCGTGTATTGATACGGCAAAAGCTGCATAACAGAAAGCGCGGTTACAGATTTTCCGGAACCTGATTCGCCGACCAGTCCCACAGTTTCACCACGATCAATATGAAAAGAAACGTCGCGAACCACCTCATTACCTCGGAACTCAATCGAAAGGTCATTAATTTCAAGTATTCGATCACTCACGTTGCGGACCTCCGTGGATCGAAGGCATCTCTCACTCCTTCTCCAACAAATACCAATAAAGTAAGCATGATCGCCAAAGTGAAGAAGCCTGCCAATCCAAGCCAGGGGGCCTGAATATTAGCCTTGCCCTGCGCCAGTAGCTCACCTAAAGACGGATACCCTGCAGGCAATCCGAAACCGAGAAAATCGAGCGAGGTAAGCGTGGTAATCGAACCATTAACCAGGAACGGCAGGAACGTTAACGTAGCCACCATCGCGTTAGGCAAAATATATTTCATCATAATGGTGAAATCTTTCTCGCCCAGAGCTTTCGCGGCATTTACATAATCGAAGTTTCGTGTCCGCAGAAATTCTGCGCGTACCACTGCTACCAGCGCCATCCAATTGAATAGCAACAGAACCAACAATAGTGCAATGGGGTTAGGCTCAAATAAACTCGTAAGGATAATGATAAGAAAAAGCACAGGCAGTCCTGCCCATATTTCCACCACACGCTGACCGATAAGGTCCACCAGACCACCGAAGTAACCCTGGGTCGCCCCTACCGTTATGCCAATGACGGCGCTGAAAAAAGTCAACGCCAATCCGAATAATACAGACAGCCTAAACCCGTAGATAATTCTTGCTGTGACATCTCTCGCAACATCATCTGTTCCTAACCAGTGTCTGGCGCTCGGCGCCTCCGGCACCGCGCCCTCCGTATTTAGATCGATGGTGTCGTAACTGAACGGTATAAGCGGCCAAACCATCCAGCCATCACCATCTTCGATAAATTGTTGAACCGCTGCTGATCTGTAAACTGCTTCGGTTTCAAATACCCCGCCGAATTCGGTCTCCGGATAACTAAATAATACCGGGAAGTAGATCTCCCCCTCGTACTCAAGCACCAAAGGTTTATCGTTAGCAATAAACTCTGCGAAAAAGCTGATCACCATCATGGTAGCTACGATCCAAAGGCTCCAGTAGCCCCGCTTTTTGGATTTAAAGTTCGCCCAACGTCTTTTCGTTAAAGGTGAAATCTCCCACTTGGGCATTTCCATCGTATCGACGACATAGCCATCTGTGGTTTGTACAGGAGTGCTTGCCATTATGTTTCTCTAGTCTCAAAATCAATTCGTGGGTCAACGAGGGTGTAGGTGATATCACCTACCAGTGTCATCACTAGGCCAATGAAGGTAAAGATGAACAGCGTGCCGAACATGATCGGATAATCGCGTCGCAATACCGCTTCGAAACCCAGCAAACCCAAACCATCCAAAGAAAAGATCACCTCAATCAATAGGACGCCAGTAAACAAAACACCTACCAGTGCAGCGGGAAAGCCAGCGATTACGATTAGCATCGCATTTCGGAAAACGTGACCATAAAGGACTCGTTTCTGATTGATACCTTTAGCTCGAGCAGTAAGCACGTACTGCTTGGAAATCTCATCCAGAAACGAGTTCTTGGTCAGCATGGTCAGTGTCGCGAAGCCACCAATCGTCAAAGCAGTAACTGGAAGGGCAAGATGCCAGAAGTAATCAATGACTTTTTCAAAGGGCGAAAGGTCTTCAAAATTATTTGATGTCAGGCCTTTTAATGGAAATAAATCTAAATACGAGCCGCCAGCAAAAAGAACAATAAGGAATACTGCGAACAGGAAACTGGGAACAGCGTAGCCAACGAATATAAAACCACTGGTCCAAGCATCAAAGCGGGAACCATCTCGCACCGCCTTGGCAACACCCATCGGTATCGAGATGGTATACACCAATAGCAGAGACCAAAGCCCCAACGATATCGAAACCGGCAGTCGCTCTTTTATTAATTCGAGCACCGGCCGGTTTTGGTAATAGCTTTCCCCCAGATCGAGAAGCAGATAGTCCTTGAGCATCTTGAAGTAACGCTCGTGGAGAGGCTTATCAAAGCCGAACTGCTTTTCAATGGCTTTTATCAACTCTGGATCAAGACCCTGTGCGCCAGCGTACTGAGTCTGAACAGAATCGGTCATCTCCATCGCCTGAGGGCCACTTTGGGCACCTGCAACACGGCTAGTCGCACCACCCTGGTCCTGACCAGTCAGGGTTGCAATCATTTGGTCAACCGGACCACCCGGTGCTAGCTGGACGATAAAGAAATTTAAAGTGATGATGCCAATTAAGGTAGGAAACAACAGCAATAACCGGCGTGCAATATATCTACCCAAGCATATCTCCCTGATCCCTAATTAGTCTTCGTCAATCATTAATAACGATGCGCGATGCTTTTCCCGCATCATACCACCACCCATCCGGAAACGCCGGCAAGTACTTAGGCTCAAATTCCGGAACGCCAAACTTATCCCAATGTACCGTTCGTCGCAAATCAACCGCATACAAGGGAATCACATAATACTGCCATAGCAACAGCCGGTCGAGGGCTCGACAACTTGCAATCATCTGTTGAAATGTGGTCGCTTCGCTCGCCTTGGTCACAAGAAAATCCACAACTGGATGGCCGACGCCTGCAACGTTGCGCGACAATGGCTCCATCGCCGAGTCAGAATGATACGTTGCCTTCAACTCGTGAACTGGCGGCATCAAAATATCCTGATTACGCATCACTGCATCATAGTCAAAGTTGCGTAGCCGATTAATATACTGACTGCTCTCCGCCAGCCGGAATGTGCTAGTTATACCCAATTGCTCTAATTGCTTGAAGTAGGGCAAGAGAATTCGCGAGTCCTCAGAATTATCAGTGAGGAATCTGATCTCAAAGGTCTCTCCTTCAGCATTTGTGAGCTCTCCATCTATAACTTTCCACCCTGCCTGTGCGAGCAAAGCTCTTGCTTGCTCCATACTAGCTCTCAGATCCTCCTCAGTCTCCAGTTCTGGAAATCGAAAGGGACGCCCAAAAAGCTCGGGTGGTAATTGATCACGATATGGCGCAAATAGCTTCAATTCTTCTTCGCTTGGTAAACCAGTCGCCGAGAGTTCAGTGTCCGGCCAAAGACTATGTGCTCGTTTATGATAACCGTGATGCAGGGTTCTATTCTGCCATTCAAAATCCATTGCTAGGCTCAACGCGCGGCGTACCCTTCTATCAGCAAATTTCTCCAGACGATTGTTGAGCGCAATACCACGACGAACCCCGACTTCGACACCAAACTGACGACGGATTTTCTTGATCCAACCCTTTTCCAATGCGGGTGTGTCATAAGCCATATGCCAATAACGCACGTCTTCTTCAGTCCAGATATCTATGAGTCCCTTACGAAAAGCCTCACGAATAACCGTTGCATCACGATACACTTCAAAGCGCATCGTCTCGAAGTTGTACCGCCCTTTATTTACAGGAATGTGCTTGCCCCAATAATCGTCATCCAGTTCATACTCCACATAACGGCCAACCTTGATTTCCTTGTACTGATAGGGCCCGCTAGTCACCGGTATTTCCATCGTATGCGTGGCCGGATTTCTTTCGCTCCAGTAGTGAACTGGTAGGATTTGTGTGTACCGGATCATGATGATATTGAATATGGTCAGCGGCGAACTGAGATGAAAAATCACATGACGATCGTCGAGCGCCTCGATTGAAGCAATAAAATCAAAATACAGGCGGCCCTGAAGCTGGTCCTTACGAGCAGTATAGGTATAAATAACATCTTCCGAGGTAATGGGCTTGCCATCGTTCCATTTCGCGTACTCGCGAAGTCGGAACACCAACGCCATCCCATCGTCAGTAACGCCTATACCGTCGGCAAGTCGCCCATAAAACCCGCTGACTTCATCACCTGAGCGAATCAATAGAGTATCCCCAAGCATACCGGAACCCGACGGGGGCGTTACACCACCCTCTTGAAAAGGCGCAAGCGTATTGAAATTTACTTGTGTTGCCTGGACGAATTTGCCGTTCTTAGGCGCATTAGGATTGACGTAGTCAAAATGAGTAAAGTCAGGCGGATACTTCAGGTCATGGAAAAAAGCGATGCCGTGTTTCAGGTTAACTCGGTCAAGAATGCTGTCGGCGCCTGCAAAAACAGGCGCTACCACCCACAAGATCAATGCCAGCCTCGCGCCCGCTAGCAACCTGTAGACTCTCAACTGATAACTCGAAACTGATGATTTAGCGGGCCTTAAACTCAGGCTCCCGTTTCTCCATGAACGCCTTAAAAGCTTCCTTTGTGTCTTCGCTCTGGCCCGTTCGTGAGTGGCGTTCCGTTTCAAGGTCAATGTACTCGCGCAACGGCATATTCTCAGCATTCACGAAGTTCTTTTTCATCTCACCAATAGCAAGCGGCGCCGATTTTGCCAACTTGGCTACAATCTTCTCAAGATCTTCATGGAACGTCTCGTCTGGAAATACCTTGTTGACAAAACCGATACGCTCCGCTTCTTCCGCAGTGAATTTCTCGGACATAAAAAAGAGCTCACGTGCTTTAGCTGAACCAACAATCCGTGGTAAGAGCCACGGACCACCCATGTCACCGGAAATCGCAACGCCGAGGAACGCAGAATTAAACGCTGCCCGAGCAGTAGCATAACGCAAATCACAAGCGGCAGCCCAACCGAGCCCAGCACCGGCGCAAGCACCATTGATACCGGCTATCGTTACCTTGGGCATTTCATGTAGCAGCGTTGTTACGTGGAAATACTCCTTACGATTAGGTTCGTGCTTTTCACCGGAGGTGTTTGCCCTCAGGTCTGCACCCGGACAAAAAGCTTTCCCTGCACCGGTAAAGAGCACCACCCGTATCTCTGTATCCAGTGCAATTATGTTCAGGCATTCATAAAGTTCGCGCGACAGTTCACCGACGATGCCATTCAGGCTGTCTGGCCTATTGAGTGTCACAGTGGCCCGGGAACCGGATTTCTCGTAAATAATGGTTTCGTAATCTGACATAGGATCGGTCTTTATTTTCTACGGAGCGGTGATCCTAGACCTTAAAGAGTAGTAATCGCAAGTGTAGTCATCCATCAAACAATTACTTTATGATCCTAAAATACTTTTCAGTCATTGCAAATGGCTTAGCGTCTCACCCCAAGAATAAGCCCAAAATCAGAATCATGCTAAATACCACTAAGACCATGAGCAACATGTTTCCGATGGAGTTGCGCACGAGCGCATTCTCCGGGCTGAAAATTTGATACGGGAACCGCAACGCGTGGTTCACTATGGTACGCAGCATCAACTCTAAGGCGCAGCGTGCGCTTGCAGTCCGCGCAATCACGGTCGCGAACGCCCATGGCCCCAGGCGGCGGTATAACCAGTCAACGTCGATGGTAATGGTTAATGTACGGCGCATTAGCGGTAGCATCAGGAAGAATGCGAGCCCCGAGAACAGCAACAGCTGCAGCATGTGCACCACGTGTTCTCCGGTATAAGGCACGTAGTCAACGGCATAAGGTAGGAGCGCGTACAGGGAATCTGGCCAGATGCCGATCCCAATACAGAGTATGGCGAAGAAGATCATCGCGAGCCACATATTCCATGGCGGGTCGGGCGGGCGCATGCCTGAGTCTTTTTGGAAGAACACAAACCACGGGAACTTAATTCCGGCGTGCAGAAAAACACCAGCTGAAGCAGCCAGCAGCAAAAACCAGGTAATCTCGAGGTGCGCATCGCCCGCCGACTGGCTAATCATCGACTTGCTCACGAAGCCTGAAGTCCACGGGAAAGAGGAGATGGAGAGCGCTCCGACGATGCCACATATTGTGGTAATAGGCATACTCTGAAACAATCCCCCTAGGTCGGTGCACTTGCGCTTACCCGTTTGATAGAGTACTGCGCCCGCCGACATCATCAGTAACGCTTTGTAGATGATGTGCGCAAAGGCGTGGGCAGAAGCACCATTTAGCGCCATCTCGGTGCCAATCCCAACCCCCACGACCATAAAACCCACCTGATTAACAATGCTGTAGGCAAGGATGCGGCGCATGTCATTCTCTAGCAGCGCGTAGATGATCCCGTAAAAGATCATAAACAGTCCGACCAAAATCAGAATTTCGGTACCCGGAAAACTGCGGATTAGCACGTAGACCGCAGCTTTGGTGGTGAACGCGGAGAGGAACACCGTACCGCTGTAGGAAGCCTCAGGGTAGGCATCCGGGAGCCAGGCCGAGAGAGGAAGGCCTGCGGCGTTAAGCAATACACCTGCCAGAATTAGCATGCCACCAATCGTGCCGGGGTCAATACCGGTGAGTGCGATCGAGCCCGTCGCGGCAAGGTGCATAACGATCCCGGTCATGAGCAGCGAGCCGCCGAATATGTGTACCATGAAGTAGCGTTTGGTAACCCGTATTAAATGCTCGCCGCCATCAGCAATTATTACGACGCTCGAGGCCAGCGCCATGATTTCCCAGAACACGAATAGAGTGATGAGGTCACCGGCCAGAACCACGCCAACAGCGCTTCCCGCATAAACCAGAGCTGACACTATCTCTACCATGTTCTTCTGGCGCAACGCGAACAACCCACCTGCGAATGCCATGAGCGAAAAGACAATGGCAAACAAGCGCCCAAGCGGATCGCTGTGTACCAGCATCAGCTCGTAGTCGAACATACGAACGTTAGCAGAAGTTCCATTCGGAAGATTCCAAACTAACCACAAGGTTGCTAAAGGCAAGGCGAGCATCAGGACAGAACGCATGCGTGGGCCCATGAATGGCAACAGTAAGGCACCAAAGATGAGTATTGCGCCTGGAGGGAACAAGCTAATCATCATAGAACGTATCGGGGCGCTTCAGCACCAAACCCAGCACCTTGGCAAAGAGAACCATCGCTACGCAACTGAAGAAGCCGTACCACGCGTGGAAGCCGAACGTGCCGTCAACGCCGAACATCGCGTGGGGGTGAATGAACAGGCTGGCGAGCACGAGCAGGAACAGTGCCGCCGAGGAACCAAACCACAACCGCCGAATCGTGCGCGACCGCAGTAACCAGTGTTTCTTTTCTTCTTCGCGTGGTTTATCCAACGAGCCAGATATCAACGTTTGAACCCTCCCGCTAAAAACTCCACCAATTGAGGCGCATAGAAAAATAGTGCGACACAGCCTACCGATGTAATTCCTATCGCTAACAAGCAGGCTAGGGGCGCTTCAGATATCCCTTTACTTCCTTCCTGTTCATCTCCATCCATGAATCCCCTGATCGGTATTGGTAACAGGTAGGCAATGTTCAAAAGGGTGCTGACCACAATAACGCCCATGATGCTCCAATATTGATTTTCAATGACCCCAAGCGTCAGATACCACTTGCTCCATATCGCGCCAAGGGGCGGCAAACCGATAATGCCCAACGCGCCAATGATAAACGCTCCCATGGTATAGGGCATACGGCGACCAAGGCCACGCATATCACTGATCTCAGTCTTATGGGACGCCACCATGATGGCCCCAGCACAGAAAAATAATGTGATCTTGGCAAAGGCATGCATCACGAGGTGCATCGCTGCTGCAATTACGCCGATGACATTAGCAAGTAATGCTCCCAGAACAACATAGGACAACTGACTTACCGTTGAGTAGGCTAGCCGCGCCTTGAGGTTGTCCTGCTGCATAGCAATGAGTGACGCGAGAATAATAGTTATGACTGCCACCGGCAATAGGTATTCATTTGCACCACTTACACTAAGGTTGTCGAGACCAAACAGATAGAAGGTTCCTTTTATGATCGTAAACACACCTGCTTTCACAACCGCCACTGCGTGCAACAAGGCGCTGACCGGCGTCGGCGCAACCATTGCCGCGGGCAGCCAGCCGTGAAACGGCATCAATGCCGCTTTGCCTACACCAAAGACGAACAGCGCGTAAATAATCGCAAGCACGGGAGCCGCAACAGTGCCATCAAAGACACCACCGGGCCGGAACTCCAAAGACCCGGTCAACCACCAGATCAAACCAATAGAAAGCAATAGCAACCCCATCGACGTACTGAGCAGAATACCAAGATATATGCGCCCGCTACGACGCGCTTCTTTCGTTTGCGAATGCGTCACCAGGGGCCAGGTGGCCAGAGTAAGTATTTCGTAAAAGACAAATAACGTCAGCATATCGCCAGAGAATGCGACACCCATCGTGGCAGCTATCGCTACTGCGAACCAGAAATAAAATCGGGTCTGATTTTGCTCGTGATGTCCTCGCATGTAACCAATCGCATATACGGTCGTTACTATCCAAAGGAAACTTGCCAAACAGGCAAACACGTAACCTAGCGGTTCGATATGCAACGCAAGCCTAAACCCGGGAGCAGGCTCCGCTAGCACCGTAACTGGTAATGCCGTCGGCAACTGAAGCACCAAAGCAAACAGGGCAATCCCTGTCAGGATACTGACGGTTTCGCGAATGTTCGGCCAGCGACTAGTCAAAACTACAAGCACGCCACCGATTACCGGCAGGAATAGGCAGGCTAACAGCATCATGGTCGTACTCACGGCGCAACCAATGATTGCGCAGCGCGTTCCGCAATGCCTATTGTCAAATCGGTATCGATGCCAAGCCAGATAAGCATGGCGATGAGCACCCATGTGGGCAGCAGCATATAAAGTGGAACCTCTCGTCCCGGCGAGTCGCCTTCCTGGAAATACAAAGTCTCAACAATACGCCAGACATAGGCAGCAGCGATTATTGATGCTGCCACAATTGCGAGCGCGATGTACCACATGTCTTTTTCCAGTGCAGCAACAATCAGATACCACTTGCTAACGAAACCCGCCGTCAGGGGTACTCCGATCAACGCGCACCCACCCAGGACAATTGCGCCCATTGTCCACGGCATCGTCCGACCCGCACCGCGAAGATCAGACAAGCTCGTCGAGCCGATGCGGAAACACAAACCCCCTACCGCTAAAAAGAGCCCTCCCTTTATCAGTCCGTGATTAAACATATGTACTATGGTGGCTGTGAGCCCCTGCGCATTGGCGAGCGCAACACCTAGCGTCATATAGCCAATCTGGGCAACACTGGAATATGCCAGAATTTTTTTTAGGTCTTCCTGGTATACAGCAATCATCGATGATAGGAAGATCGCGAGTATCGACAATGGTAGCAAGATGTAATCAACATTCAGATCGTCAAATACATAGTCTGATCCAAACACTGTGTAGAAAAATCTCAGAAGCACATAGAGAGATATTTTGGTGCTGGTGGCTGCCAGAAAAACCGTAACTGTGGAAGGTGCATAGGTGTATGCGTTGGGTAGCCATTGATGTAACGGGAACAAGGCAATTTTTAGACTCACACCAACTGTAAGGAATGCAAAGGCGGCCTGGACTGTTGTCGTATCTCGTAGCTCGGGCAGTCGGCTAGCAAGATCGACCATGTTAAGAGTGCCCGTCATCATGTAAAGCAGACCGACAGCGATAAGGATAAATGTTGCGCCAACGGTACCCATCACCAAGTAACGAAAGCTCGCCATCAGTGCTCTTCGATCTCGCCCCAACGCGATCATGGTATAGGTCGAAAGTGAGGAGATCTCTAGAAATACAAAAACATTAAATGCATCACCCGTTACCACTATGCCAAATGAACCAGTGAGACAGAGCAGGAACATACACCAGAATAGATTAATCTGGTCATCACGGATCTCGCTTTCTATGCTGTCATGCGCCCAAGTCACGACCAACACTGCGATCAAACTCACCAGAAGCAGTATAAAGCCACCCAGTAGATCAATGCGCAGTCCAATGCCCCAGGGGGGTGGCCAGCCGCCCACAAAATAATCCAGCGTGCCCAGTTCTAACAGAAGGATTAGCAGCAACACAGAACAGATCAGGGAAAGAGCCGACCCCGTAAGTGCCACAATCCAGGTATAGCGAGGCATAACAAAACAAAAAGGCGCCAGAACCAGGGGAATGACAACCTGGAGAACGGGTAAATGTTCCACCGTCAGTCGTTCCCGTCCAGTAAGTATATCCGTTCTTCGTCGATACTCTCGTACTCTTCATTGATGCGCACGATCAAGGCAAGCGCCAACGAGGTCGTTGAAACACCGACGACAATGGCCGTCAGAATCAATACGTGTGGCAGTGGGTTGGCATATTGAGCAATCCCCTCTGCCAAGATCGGCGCGCTTGAATCTCGAACGGCACCCATGGATATGAAAAATACAAATACCGAGGTCTGAAATATGTTCAAACCAATTACTTTGCGTGCGAGATTGTGGCGAGCCATTACGAGATAAAGCCCGACCATCATTAATACGATAACGATCCAATAGTTGTAGTGAACAAACCAAGTCATTCGCGCCCCCGACCAGCAAACACATAGAAGATCATCACCATAACGGCTGCAACGGTGATGCCTACACCCAGTTCTATGAGCAAAATCCCAACATGTTGTCCCGTCAAAGGATCACTACCCAGCACGTTATAGTTGAGAAACTCTCCACCAAGAAGCAAGGTCGCGATGCCCGTCCCGGCATAAAGCAACAGACCAAACGCCATTAAGACGCGAACCACCCTCAACGGTATCAGTTCTCGGGTTCTATCCAAGCCATGCACAAGTGCGTACAAAATAATTGCGACAGCAATGATGACCCCCGCCTGAAAACCACCGCCAGGCCCAAAGTCTCCATGGAATTGAACATATAAACCAAAGAGAACAATGATGGGCAGAAATAGGTTCGCGACCTCCCGAAGAATAACGTTATTCTTCATCACACTCTCCTGCTGGTCGACGTCTAGGGCGACCCAGTAACAACAGCACACCAACGCCCGCGGTAAATATCACGGTTACCTCACCAAGCGTATCGTACCCCCGATAGCTGGCGAGAATCGACGTTACGATATTGGGCATGCCCGTTTCCGACTTCGAATCATTAATATAACGGGGTGCAACATGCAGGTTCGCAGGCGCATCAGGGTCACCAAAAGCAGGCATATCCTGGGTCGCATAGATAAGGACTACACCCGTTGCAAGTGCGACAAGCAGCGGTCCGATTCGAAGATTCAATTCTCTAAAGTGCTCTGGCCGTGAAGGCACCTGTGAGAGCATGCCTAGAAACAATACAGTCGTAATACCCGCACCTACTGCCGCTTCTGTAAAAGCAACATCAACGGCATCCAGCAACACAAATAGCGCTGCAGATAGCAGACTGTATATTCCAGTAAGCATTGCGGCTACAAAAAGACTACGCAGATATACTAGAGCGATCGCGGTCGCCACCAGCATAGTTAACAGCACAATGTCGATCAGCTGTTCGATGATGTTTCTTCCTCATCAAGCTCAGGCGTTAGACCGCTATGCAATGCGGCTCGAGCTAGCGCATGGGTAGCGGTCGGGCCTGTAATTACGATAATCGCTAGAATCATCAGCAGCTTCACCGTCACCAGAGTAAAACCCCCTTGCAGCATCAACCCCATAATCAGTGCCCCAGTTCCAGTTGAATCCAGGATGCCCGCGGCATGAATCCGACTGAAATAGTCCGGCAACCGAAGCACGCCAATGGCGGAGATAATGCAAAAAACGCTACCGCTAACAAGCAGAAACCAACTCAGCGCGTCAATAATCATTATTCGTCCCCGCTGGCGCCAAGGTCACCAAAGTTAAAGAATTTCAAGATTGCAAGTGTGCCGACGAAATTAATAAGCGCATACAACAATGCGATATCGAGAAACTCAGGTCGCCCTGTGAGAAAACCCAGCAGAGCAACGAATAAAACCGTCGCTGTGCCCATACTGTTAACAGCAAGAATACGATCAGTAAACGTGGGCCCAATAAATGCCCGCGCCAACATCATTGCCATGACGATGAGAATTGCGCCAGTTGCCACCGCAAACATCATGATTGATCGTCCTTCGGAATTCTGGACTCCAGACCCGCTACACGATTATTCATCTCGTTTGCCAGTACACTATCAGCAAACACTTTTGCAAGTGAGTGGACCGACAGACCATCTTCAGTGATATCAATCGTAACTGTACCAGGCGTCAGAGTTATAGAATTGGCATAGATGGTCGTCGAGATATCGCTGTGTTGCTTTGGTTTGGTAATAACAATCTGGCGATTCAACGACATCCGTGGCGACAAAACGATCCTGGCAACCAGGAGATTGGACCAGATTATTTCCCGGATCAGCCAAAGTAGATAGAATGGATATTTTGGTAAAAGCGCCAGCCGCACCCCGTCGAAAGTTAACAACTTCAGACGAATGGTCAGCCAGATGACAGCAACGCTTGATACCAAACCCAGCCCCAGTTGCAGCGCATTCAAATAACCAGAGAGAGAAATCCACAGCAGCATCAGGGCGAACGTCGCGATGATGACCGATAGATATACGTCCTTCAAAACCTAGTTCCTTGTAACTCGCCGCAGAGTGGCTGCATAAAAAGGAGCCTATTGTATCTCGATGCCAAGCCGATGGTCGACAATGCCCTATGAACTTTATACAAAACTAGTGTATGTTTCGCTACGAATATTAAGACCCTAGGAGATTTGTCATGTCACTGGAATCTTTTCGAGAAGAAACCTGCGCTTGGCTGGAGCAAAACTGCCCTAAATCAATGCGCACGCCCATGCCGGCAGACGAAATGCCACAACCGGGTCGTAAGGCAACCTTTAAGAATCCGGATTCCAAAGTCTGGCTGGACCGAATGGCCGAAAAGGGTTGGACTGTCCCGCACTGGCCCAAAGAATATGGGGGCGGCGGCCTAGACGTAGACGAATTACAGGTCCTTAGAGAGGAAATGGAAAGAATTAAAGCCAGGACGCCACTTTTTGGTGGTATGGGCGTCACCATGATTGGTCCCGCCCTGCTGGAATTTGGTACAGAAGAACAAAAGAAAGAACATCTCACCAAGATCTGTAACGGTGAAATCTGGTGGTGCCAAGGTTACAGCGAACCCAATTCCGGCTCTGACCTAGCCAGCCTGCAAACCCGTGCTGTCCTAGACGGTGACGAATACACCATCAATGGATCGAAAATCTGGACATCGGGCGCAGACAAGGCAGACTGGATCTATTGTTTGGTACGAACAGACTTCGACGTATCCAAGCACGACGGCATTTCATTCATTCTATTCGACATGGATCAGCCGGGAGTTTCCGTAAAACCTATCAAGCTAATTAGCGGTATGTCTCCGTTCTGTGAAACGTTCTTCGATGATGCCAAAGCACTACGCAAGAATATCATCGGCGAAGTTAATAAAGGATGGACTGTCGCCAAACGGCTCCTACAGTATGAACGAACCTCAATAGGTGGCGGAATGGGCGGTGTTCCCTCCAAAGGCTCAAAGGGACCGAAGAAAACCATCGCAGATATGGCAATCGACAGACTGGGCACAGTGGATGGCAAGATTGCCGATTTGGGTCTTCGAGATGACATCTCGACTCACCTTATGAACGACAAGAGCTTTGCGCTCACCGTTCACCGCAATACAGAGGAGTCCAGGTCTACAACAGCTCCGACCTTTGCATCTTCCATGTTCAAGCTCTACGGCACAGAACAGAATAAGAAAAAATACGAGCTGTTACTCAGGATGGGTGGTACTAACGTCCTGGGCTGGGAGGGAGCTGGTTTCGCTCCTGAAGACATCAACCTAACGCGTGACTGGTTGCGTACCAAGGCAAACTCCATTGAAGGAGGCACCACGGAGGTGCAATACAACATCATCGCCAAACGCGTGCTCGGCCTGCCCGACTAAACCTCACATAACCATTTCGTTTTAGCGCCAGGATTATCTATAGTGGACCTGCTAAGACGAGCGCAGTGGCTTCCCATCGACACAGCTTAGCTATCGATGGGCTACGCCACATAAAACCGATTAACCATTGGAATCCGCCACACAGTCGAATTTCATTCGGCTGCAGGTTACGATATGCACCGCTATAGTATCGACGTTAGATGAGCTCATACTCGCGGTGGACCATGTTATGGCAAAACACTACTGAAACGCAGCCCAACTGGCAGATCCACTTTGCAACAGGGTTCCGCAAACTATGGACGGATAAGTCTAAATGACTTGCACCTGGAAACTGACGTGTTAATCATTGGTGACAGCAGCCAACCAGCTGCATACAGATTATAGAATAACGACGATGTTCCAACTTACAGCGTCGAATGCTCTGCCCAAAGCGATCCCAGTTGACTACGCTATCTGCTCTGCTGGTTTATGGAGAGAACCGGGATCTCACCATTCAAAACTAGCGCATTGTTTGGCGATTCAGTAACGTAAGGTGATGATCCCTAAACCCATCTTCATCAGTCAGCTAGGCGAAGGCAAACTGTTTGCCATGCCGCATCCCCCTGGAGGTGTCTATCTGCATGGAGCGCTCACGCATCTCGCAGAAACTGGTATCACCTCCGTCGTATCCCTGCTTGATGAGTTCGATATCAGTATCCTGGGACTCGCCGAAGAGGAATACATCTGCCAGTTGCGCAGTATTGATTTTCTACATCTACCAATCAAAGATCGTTCTGCACCTATTAGATCCGATGAGTATCTTGAAGCTGTCAATAAAATCTACGATCACATCGTTGTGGGTGGAAACGCCGTGGTTCATTGCTGGGCTGGTTGCGGACGCACAGGACTTTTTAATGCGTCATTATTGGTGCGGCACGGTGCGGCACCTGAGGCAGCATTCCAGCAGGTATCTGAAGCCCGCGGCTTACCGGTTCCGGACACCCAGGTGCAGGTGGAGTGGGTGTTCGCACATCGAGATATACTACAGAGTTGAAGCGATCAGATGATTCTGGCCTAATGAAAAACTCTTCCAAGGATGATCGTTAGATGAAATATCGTCGCTTTGGTCGCACCGAAATGATGCTGTCGCAGTTCTCCCTTGGCTGCATGCAATTTACTGGGAAGTCTCCCGAACGAAACGCCATCGAGACCATCGAACACGCCGTCAAACTCGGAGTCAATCATCTGGAAACAGCCCGGGGCTACGGCAACTCCGAAGAGCGCCTGGGCAAGGCACTAAAGAAAATCCTAAAAAAAGTCTCCAGAGAAGACCTATATATCACCACCAAAATAGGTCCCTCATCGGATCTAGATGAATTTAAAAAGAACTTTGATCTGTCAATGTCGACGCTGGATCTCGACTATATCGACAATCTTGATTTTCACGGGCCCGGAAACTACAACACAATTGCTCCGGCAATGAGCGAACGAGGTTGTCTCGGCTTCGTTAGAAAAATGATGGCAGAAGGCGTTGTCCGCCACTTCGGCTTCTCAACTCACGGCTATCCCACTGGAGTTATGGATCTTGTTAACACCAATGAGTTTGAGTCTATTAATTTGCACTATTACTATTTCTATCAGGGGTTACGAAAGGTCGTAGAACGGGCAGCCGAACTCGATATGGGTGTGTTTATCATCAGTCCGAATAATCAGGGGGGCAAATTACAAAACCCAACTGAATTGCTATCGAAAGCTTGCGCGCCGCTGCTTCCTATGACCTTCAATCACATGTGGCTACTGAACCAACCGCAAGTACATACGCTGTCTTTTGGGCCCGCTAATCCTGAACAAATAGAAAATAACCTCATTGCCCAGAACTATGACGGTACCGGTGAAGGTCGAGTGGTTTTCGATCAGGCACTTCAGCAGGTAGAGGAAAGTTACCGCGCCAGCCTCGGTGCTGACTTCTGCACGGTGTGTAACAAGTGTCTGCCATGCCCCGAAAATATAAACATTCCGGGACTGCTCAACTGGCGCCAGATGAACAAAGCATTCTCCATGACGGAGTACGCCCAGGGAAGATATGAGAAGGTTGGTAGTGGCGGCGCATGGATTCTCGGCGTGAAAGGAGATCAATGCACCAAATGCGGTGATTGCCTGCCCCGCTGTCCAGAGCAGCTTAACATTCCCGATTTGTTGTGGAGCACGCACAAGGAACTCGAAACCGGTGCCATCTCGGGACCGACCTGGGATCATGAAGGTGATCTGTTAAAAAAAGATCTGCGCAGCGACTAGCTGCTATATATTGTAGACCCTTTCTGCCGTGCCATGAAACAGCTGATGCTTTTCATCATCGGAAAAATCCATAACGATTTTTTTCAGCCCGTTGAATAGCACATGATATGAAAGCGAGTTTCGATCCACCGGGAAGTTACTTTCCATCATGCAACGCCCTATACCGAAACATTCAATAGCATGCAGAAAATAAGGCCGCTGCGCCTCTACGAATTCATCTGAGGAAGCAGGCGTATCCCGCACATCCCAACCGAATCCGTTTACCGGCATAGCCAGACCGCCAATCTTTGCCACCACGTTGTCACACTTCGCAATTTCTGCGATGTCCTCGACCCATCTATCAAAAACCTCCCGCCGCTTATCGGCATAGAAACCAACGCCCACGGGCGTACCGAAATGATTGAACACAAACTGTGTGTCCGGCACAGATCTGGCGAGCCTTGCATATTCCTTATTGCGATTGTGGTAATGATAGGTGTCGTAAGTCAGCCCAAGACGGCCAAGCACTTTCACACCCGTCCTAAAGTCCGACCGGTCATAAAGATCTTCCGCACCATCTCGTGCGGATTTGCCGAACGGAAACGGTTCTTCCATCCAAGCGCCCGCATGACGAATACCGCGAAATAGCCCGCTACCCGCCTCCTTGTGGGCTTCCAAGACCTCAACCACATCCTCCCCCAGACGCAGATCTGCATGGGAGACAATTCCTGCAATCCTGGACCCACCCAATTCACGCGCTCGTTCTGCCTGCTTTACGACGAACTCGGTTTCTGCCACAGCTTTCATATGGTCAGGTCCTTCCTCCCGGTATCGAGATCCACATTCCATATAAACAGTCTTAATCACGTTGTGACCAGATCTCGTATCGGCAAGCAGTTGTTCTACTTCGTATACTTGGGCATTTCGAGTCCACAAGTGGTGGTGCGGATCTACGATTGGTAGATCCGGGTCAATAATGTCTTCTTTAACCTGATCGAGCCAGGCGTCAGTCCCAGGTTCAGGCATAACTCTGTCCAAAGCTAATTTTGATCATTAATAATAGACGAAATTAATCATCAGGACATTCGACTAGTGGTGAAGTCCCCACGATTCAGTACTACTGACTAGTCCGAAGATCGCGACTCGATCTTATCATCGCGCAGTCGTTCGCGGTACTTATTGCCCATCAATTCCTGCAGGTCTTAACCGGTATTGCTCTCATCGACCATTTCACCTCCGAGCAAAGTTTAGAACATGATGATAGTGGTAGATTGACCAAACTCATCTCCTACTAGGCACATATGCAATTTTACTTGATGTACAGACGATATCTAACGGCGCCAGGACTGAAAACCCAGTATGACTGCGCGTCGCGCAGGCCTAGCGCTGGTTCGTTAACTGTTCTAATGCGGTTGTCGCTCTGCGCAAGACAGTCTCTTTCTTTTCTTCCAGATCCATCTCTTCCACATCACCAGTAGCCTCTTCGGCGTAACGTTTATAGACACCCTGATCAATGGCCGCCATGCGCCAGCTGGAAAAACCGCGGTAATAGTTAATATGCGTCAAGTCTTTACCGGTAATCTGTGCATATGCATCGCATACTTGATCTCGCGTCCAGAATCCCCCAACTCCAAGAATGTGAATGTCACTTAAGTGCTCCCCCGGTTCAACCCAGGTGTTAAGTAGATAACCCAAGTCAGCCAGAGGGTCGCCTAGTGTACAGAGTTCCCAATCAAGCACCGCTTGAATCTTACCGTCGGCAACGATCATATTGCCGAGTCTATAGTCACCATGGACGATTGAGGAACCAATCTGTTCTGGCATTCGTTCATGTAGCAATCTGATAGCTTCTTCCATCTCCGGAATCTCATGAGTTTTCGTTGCTTCCCACTGGCGCGTCCAGCGTTTTAGCTGACGAGCAACATACCCTTCTTTGCGAGCAAGATCACCCAATCCAATGGTATCTATGTCGGTAGCATGTAAGTCAGTGAGCACCTTAACCAGATGCTGACTGACACCCGCACGATCAACCAAAGACAGTTTTTCTGACTGTTCAACTTCCATCAACACGACGCCATCGACAAAGCGCATCACATAAAAGGGGGCACCAGTGATGGACACGTCCTCGCAAACACCATAGGTCTGAGGGACAGGTACCGTCTCTTTACCCACGGCAGAAATAATTCGATGTTCTCGCACCATGTCATGTGCACTCTCAAGCGCATTTCCCAACGGCGGGCGGCGCAACACATAGGCCGCACCACGCTGATCCACACATTTGCAGGACAGATTCGAACGCCCACCGGTTAACGCTGAAAACTCTATGGGGAGTTCGAGATCTGGAAGCTTGCTTGCAAGCCAGGCTGAAACTCTATCGCTGTCGATGCCAGGTACGTCCATCATAAGATCCCAAAGTCCCAAGCTTCTCCACCTTTAAAACCTTCTGCAGTAAGGTTTTTTTCACCTATTTGTTGACGCGCAGCCTTGCTCACTATGGAAACGGAATTTACCTTAACGAACATCACCTCGTCATCACCTTCAACCAATTGACCGAAGGTCTCGTATTCCAATCCAAACTCCCGCTCTACAATAAAATTCCACAGATCATGTGGCATGGATGGATCTAACCTAAGGTCCGAAGGTATCTTGACTTCATAATCGTTGTCGATGATCACAGAGACGGGACATCGACGCTCATCCAACTTGCGGAATCGCACAGTCATCCTGATGCTCCATTCATTACAACAGTTGTTTCATTATATGGGCGACCGGCTTGACCAGTTACTTGCTCCCTAGTACCGTGAATCGCACTATATCAGTATAGGAGACACCACCATGAAAGTCCTAATCCTGTCTGGTCCAAACCACAGTTTCGACAAATGCGCCGCCGTCATGAGTGAATTCCTAGGTAATGAAAATGACATTGAAGTCACACTGGAAGACGACAAAGACATTCTACTCTCAGGCATGAAGAAATTTGACTCCTGTATATTCGGTACGGGCTTCTACAAACGCATTCGCGATGACGATGGTAATGCCCACTGGGTGCCAGAACTAACTTCAGCGCAGGAAGAAGGTATCTACAACTATGTGGCCGTTGGTGGCGGACTCATCGGCGTCCATGGCACCTGCTGGCGAATTGGCGAGCGACCCGTCGCACTGATTGGTGGACACGCAAACTGGCATCCCCCGTTTTCAACGTTTACTGTGAACATTGCCGAAAACGATCATCCGATTACCGAAGGCGTTTCTGACTTTGAGGTGGATGACGAAATTTATATGACAGCCTGGTTTCCTGAAGTCGAAATCCACGCTACCGCTCAATATGCTAACTGGTCACATCCAATGGCCTGGTCCAAACCCTATGGCGAAGGTCGAGTATTTTACACGACCCTAGGCCATGGACCGGACACATTCACCCGTCCTGGCATGCAGCAACTAATAACCCAGGGTGTACGTTGGACTAGTCAACAATACGCTTGATGGCATCGTCTTCGGTCGCAATGTAGAGGTATCCATCCGGTGCCTGACGTACATTACGCACCCTCCCGATCTCCTCAAATATGACATCGGCAACCGTAATGGTATTGCCCTCGACCTTGCACAACACTAGATAGTCAAACTTCAGCGAGCCAACCAGCAGGCGACCTCGCCAGTGGGGGTATCGATCACTGGTAACAAAAGCCATACCCGAGGGGGCTATCGAAGGATCCCAGTACCAAATCGGCGACTCATACCCTTCTCGCTTTGTGCCTTCAGCAAAACTTGTTCCCCAATAATTAATACCATAACTCAGTATTGGCCAGCCGTAGTTGGCTCCCTTCTTCACGATGTTGACCTCATCGCCACCCCTCGGACCATGCTCATGGATCCAGATTTCTCCAGTAACAGGATGTTTTGCCATACCCTGAGGATTGCGATGACCCCAGGAATAGATCGCAGGCTTGGACTTATCTACAAACGGATTATCTTGGGGTATGCGACCATCATCGTGGATACGATAGATCTTGCCACCATCTCTGGTCAGATCCTGCGGATTTTCGGCCCGATCACCTCGATCACCAATCGAAAAATATAGGTAGCCTTCATTATCGAACTCGAGACGACTACCGTAGTGCTGACCCTTTTTACTATTAGGCTCGGCCTTGTACACAGTTTCGAGGTCCTCGAGCGAATTGTCCTGCAACTTCGCTCGAACTATCGCGGTATTGCTACCTCCCCCCTCACCTTCACTGCTCGAATAGGAAAGGTATAGCCAGCCGTTATTCGCATAGTCAGGATGCAGCTCTATATCAAGTAACCCTCCCTGACCGCTGACGTGCACCTCTGGTAAGCCGCTTATCGTGCCGACTATCTTCCCGTCACTTACTCGATACAACTCACTGTCTCGATTGGTCACCAGCATGTCACCGCCCGGCAGCCACGTCATGCCCCAAGGTATATCAATGCCTTTCACATAGTCTTCGACCCAATACTCACCATATCCGCTGCAACACAGCGCGGATAAACTAACCAGCACGATTAATCGATTCATATGCTTGCCTAACGTTAAGCTATACGATAAATCAAGCTGCCAAATAGTCGTTGATTACCTTGTCGAACTTCTCCTGCGCTTCTTCTAACAGCTTGGGCAGATGATAAGTCGGAAACAGATCCTCGCAGGCGTCATAGTCTCGCAGTAATAGTTTGGCCAGATTGGACTTATGGACTTCGGTCGTTCCATCCATGATGCCCATCTGCGGAGCCGACATCCACATGTCTGCAAGTGGCGTCTCATTCGACATTCCCAACGCACCATGCAGATGAATCGCACGATAGATAATGTCGTGATTAACCTTCGCTGCAGAGATCTTGATAGAAGCAATTTCCTTACGAATTTCACGCGTATACGCCCCAGTCTTGTCGATGAGCCAGGCGGTATAGAGAACATGCAAACGAAATTGCTTGAGCTGAATGTAAGAGTCCGCGATGTCCTGCTGCACCATCTGCAATTCTGACAGCAACTGACCTTTTGCCTTACGACTTAGTGCACGTTCACACATCATGTCGAGCGCCTTGGTACAAACACCTACAGCGCGCATGGCGTGATGCACCCGTCCTCCGCTCAACCGTGTCTGCGACCCTACAAATCCCTGACCTTCTTCACCAAGAAGATTCTCGGCAGGCACCCGTACGTTGTTATAACGGATATAGGCATGACCACCGCCGCTTGCGACGTTGTAGTTCTCTCGCAAAGAGGTGCCAATCGTATGCACGTTCCGGACGATTTCGACACCTGGCAGATCTCGATCGACGATAAACATCGATGCTTTCTCAAGCGTCGGTTTCTCTGGAGCCGTGACCGCCATCACAATCAGAAAATCGGCATTCGCACCGTTCGAGGTAAACCACTTTTCACCGTTTAGCACCCACTCGTCGCCATCACGGACAGCGGCACACTTAAATTCACCAGGTTCGCCAGCGTGAGGCTCAGTCATGGAGTAAGCAGAATGCTTTTCTCCTGACAGCAAAGGCTCCATGTATTTTTTCTTTTGCGCCTCGGTACCATTGTGGGCAATAAGTTCCATATTGCCTGTATCAGGTGCTTGACAACCAAAGATTCCAGGGCCACTGCGGGTTCGACCCAGTTTTTCATTGAGCAGACATAACTTTACCTGCCCTAGACCTGGACCACCGAGGTCCTTACCCAAGTGGAATCCCCACAATCCTCGATCTTTGACCTGTTGCTTCAGACTATCCATATAAGCCCTGATCGCTCGCCAACCGTCTCTATCTATTGGATCGCCGCTCTTGGTTCTTCCGCCACGCATAAAGTTATCAAGTGGTTCAATCTCTTCCTTTGCAAATTTCTCAACCCAGTCTATTTGTTCCTGAAACTCGGGTTCCACGTCAAAATCAATTGGCATCTCTCACCTCTTTTATTATCACTACTATTAACTACTCGCCTTCACCGCTTACCATGACATTTATTTCGTCATCCTGCGACTCAGCCGGTATGGAAACATCAAACCCTATAGGTCTGCAACACACCTGACAATCTTCTACATATTCCTGACTTTCTGCCAAAGTATCGATCAACACAACAATCAGCGCCCCGCAATAGGGGCAACTCAGTTTATGCTCAACAAGCTGACTCATGATTCATCCGAGGTCCGTCGCCAAACCGACCAGGATTTAGCATCTTAATTCTGTAGAATTGTGACTAGCAGTGGTTTGGGTAAATAATGACAACAAAACCTCTATTATGGATTGTAGCCTCGGTAATCGCGGTCCTTAGTGCGACTTTCGCCTATTCATTCTTTTCCAAAGTCTTCCCAATTATAGATCTCGACATCTCGATGACAAGGGAAGCAGCACTGATGGATGCAAGGCAACTTGCGGCTGACAAAAACTGGGGACCGTCAAATCCGGAGAGCGCCGTGTCATTTTCTGTGGACCGGCGCGCGCAAACATTCGTCGAGTTAGAAGCCGGTGGCGTGGAATCTTTTCGTGCTCTACTCAATGATGAAATCTATACACCCTATTCGTGGCGTGTACGACTCTTTGCCGAAGGAGAGGCCAATGAAGTCAACATCTACTATCGACCCAACGGCCGTCTTTTGGGGTTTGCAGAGCGGATACCTGAAGATGCCGAACGCCCGAACATAGACTCAAAAAACGCAAGAGCCCTTGCTGAACAGTCGGCCCGTGATTTCTGGGCCATCGACCTAATGAACTACAGACTGGTGGAATCAGCAAAAGATGAAAAGCCAAATGGTCGAATTGACCATCGCTTTGTCTACGAACACAGCATTCAGTCCGTTGGCGAGGCAAGTCTGCGAGTCGAGATGGACGTTAGTGGTGATCGTGTCAGTCGCATTGTGCCTATACTTCGGGTACCTGAATCATTTTACAGACGCTTGGAAGAAATGCGTTCAGCCAACAATTCACTTGCCATGGCAGGCAGCACCGGTGCAATACTTTATTTTCTCGTCGGTTGCGGCTTCGGTTTCTTTTACCTGCTGCGACGACACGCTCTCGCCTGGCGCCCCCCCGTTATACTCGCAGTGGTCATTGCCAGTCTACAGATTCTGAACGGACTAAACGCCCTGCCTCTGACTTGGCTTAACTACAATACTTCACTGACATCTGAAAGCTTCCTGCTAACCGCTTTACTACCGATCTTACTAAACGGTGTGTTTATGAGTGTGGTCTTATCATTCTCATTCATCGCCGCAGAAGGCCTTTCCCGACTCGCATTTCCAAGGCATCCACAATTATGGAAGGTCTGGGATAAAGAGGCCGCATCAACCTACGAGATTACCAGCCAGACAGCTATCGGATATCTGCTTCTGCCCATCATGCTTGCCTTCGTTGTTGGTTTTCACTACATCGCAAGCAAATACTGGGGTTGGTGGAATCCTGCAGACACTATGGCCAATCCCGATGCATTGGCGCACGTCCTCCCCTGGCTTACACCACTTGCACTATCGCTCCAGGCCGGCGTCTGGGAGGAATGTCTATTCAGGGCTGTACCCCTCGCAGGTGCAGCATTACTGGGCGAGCGCTTCGGCAAACGGAGTCTGTTTATCAGCATCATGGTGTTGCTTCAGGCACTAATTTTCGCCTCCGCGCACGCCAACTATCCAGCCCAACCCGCTTACGCACGATTGGTTGAATTAATTCTTCCATCAATTATTTTCGCCCTGTTATATCTGCGCTTCGGATTGCTGCCGGCAATCGTCCTACACATTCTCTATGACCTGGTCCTGTTCTCTATCCCGGTTTTCGCCGCAGAAGGTGTATGGGGAAATAAAGCACTACTGGTGGTCCTGATGTTAAGCCCTGCTCTGGTAATACTGCTTCGGCGCTGGCAGACCGGAAGTCTGTCTGTCTTTGACACCTCGCTCCGCAATAACGCCTGGCAAGCCACAACCCCTACACCGATCGCAGACCACCCGAAGTCCTCGCGGATCAACGTCTGGCCAAGGTGGCTTCTGCCCGCGCTAACTGTTGTCAGTATCGTGATTGTTCCAGCGTCAATCTGGAGTAATTTGCAGCACCAGTTGGATATACCAACACTTCAATTGACGAGTGATGAAGCACTAAACATTGCCCGAAAAGAACTAGTCAACAGATCAGTTAAGCTTCCGGCAGAAACCAAAGAACTCGTTTCAGTCTTGGGTTCGCCTGCAATAGCAGACTCCTTTCTATGGCAGACCGCTGGTAGAGAGGTTTACGAGTCTATGGTAGGAAACTGGCTGCATGCACCGAGGTATAGAATACGATTTTCAAGGTTCGAAGGAGATGTCGCGGAGCGTGCGGATGAATGGGTTGTAACAGTGGCCGGCAGCGGTCAAGTCAATTCCGTACTGCACAACTTAGCCGAAGGCGCTCCCGGCGCCAATCTGACGGAGGCACAAGCTCGCACACTTGCCTTCGAAATTCTGGAACGAGAGCTAGATATTCAGCCAACACAGTTTCGCGAAGTGTCTGTAACACCCAAAAAGCAACCCGCGCGCACCGACTGGACGTTCACGTTTAGCGATACTAACCAGGATTCTCTACCTCACGGCGAAAGGCGCGTCAGTGTGCAACTCGCAGGTGATGAGACTGCATTAGCGATACCTTTTATCTATGTTCCGGAGGAGTGGACGCGAGAACAACAATCTAAAATCGCCATACCGATCATTGGGGCTCTCAGCAGTCTAAGTCTGGGGGCCCTGCTACTAGCTGGAGCCATAACAGGAATTGTCGCCTGGAGCCGAGGAATCTTTGCAGTCCGCTATTGCCTCACAACTGGACTGGTTGGTCTCGTCATTGGTGCTAGCATAATCACAAACCAGTCACCCTCGTCAATCGCTGGATTTTCCACGGCTCAACCATTTGGGACCCAGGTCACTACGATGGTTGTCTCCGATGTGCTGATGATCATCGCCATATCTGCAGGCCTGGCGCTAAACGCTGGCCTGGTCTCAACATGGCGGCAACCTCGTGTAGAGATCAGTCGCAACGCGCTCATCGTGGCGGGAATTCTCATCGCTCTGGTAGCCAGTAGTCTGAATTCCTTCACGAATTCGCTGGAAACGGCAACTCCCGAGTGGCCTGATACATTCGGTGCCGACAGCATGTTCCCTATTATCGCCAGTGCGCTAATTACCAGCGTCGGTTTTATTGGTAACACCCTGGTGTTTCTTCTGGTTTTCGGGTTTATCGATCGTATGACAATAGGATGGACACGACGTCAAGTGCTCGGACTGTTTTTGTTATTCGTCTTTGGAGCAATAACCATCGCGCCAACCAGTAGCGGAATATTCTCAAGCTGGGCTGTATCAGCTGCAGTAACGGCTATTACAATCGTAACGATCTACTATATGGTCGCTCGCCACGATCTGGCGGTGGTACCTATAATTACGGCCACAAATACTATCATTTACGCTATACCGGTTGGGGATGAGACCTATCCCAGTGCGATGCTCGGCAGTGGGCTCACAATCCTTTTGATTGCAGGACTGGCTTGGTGGTCCTTCCTGGCACTTTGGAACATAAACCATCACAATACCCAGCATCCGTTATGAAATAAAAAGCCATGAATATGGAACAACTGAAACAGGATTTTGATCGGGATGGCTGTCTGTATTACGTTCGAGGCACTCACCTGAACGGCTACGATCACAGTCTTAATTTGCCATTCGATGTCAAATCAGAGGGTGCAATCCCGGTTGAAATTAATCCCGGTGATGCAGCAATTCACAATACGCGAACCGTTCACTGGTCACTCGCCAATGAAAGCGGACGTCCGCGACGAGCAGTCTCGTATTTCTATTGGGCGGCATCTTCGAAACCTAGCGCAAGACGAGCCAAAGCCTTTGCTACCTAAGACACCAGGGCTTGCGAAAAAGGTTTAGGTGCAAATATCAGTGAGCAGGATGATTGCCTGGCAAAAAACTGATCTCAACTTCACGGCATCAGAGCAACATTCGTGGGCTTCATTCCCGTTAAAGGTTACGTTTAAATGTGGTGCCGAAACCCTGACCCTGGATGGTTATTGGAATGGTGATCAGACGTGGACCGTAAGATTCGTTCCTACGCAACCAGGCAAATGGACATGGAAGTCACTTTCTTCAGACCCGGGAATGGATCAGCAGCAGGGTGATATTGAATGTATCGCGCCTACTGCTCAACAGGTTATCGACAACCCCAATCTTAGAGGCTTTATTAGCGTTTCAGAGGGAGCCCGATATTTCACCTATGCTGACGGTACACCCTTCTTCTGGTTGGGAGATACCGTTTGGGCAATTAGTACAAAACGTTGTGGTCTTGGCGACAACCAGGATGGTCCGTTCTTCCAGTGGCTGAAAGATCGAATAGACAAAGGATTCACCGCCGCCTGTGTTCAGTTCTTCAGGCGACTGAGTCAATCCAATGAAGGTGGGTATCCCTTTCCAGACAACACCAATGACAATGGATCGTTCGAGAATTTAAACCATGAATTCTTCCAAAGCCTCGACATACGAATGGAAATCCTGTGGCAATCGGGCCTAGTGGTGACAGCGCACCCAACCTGGTTCGGGAAACCCCAGGGCGGACCAACCAACATCGCGCCCCAAGACGCACAGCTGATCACCCGATATCTCCTCGCTCGCTATGGTGCATACAATATCGTCTATAGCCTTTCCGGCGAGTACCAGCATAGTTATACCGACATGACGAACCCATGGACCCCGGAGCACTGGCGAGAACTTGGTGCAAAAGTTAAAAGCTGGAATGCTTATAAACATCCAGTTTCCGTGATGTCGATCGGAACCGACGAGTTAAACGATCCTAAAGAGTTAACAAACGAAGCGTACCAGGGTTCATCCGCAGGAGAATTTCACGCGGAGCCTTGGCTCGACCACAACTGGATTCAGACCGGACACAGAAGTAGCTTATTGTGGCGTATTCCGCAAAGGACCACCGAGAATCGCGCACACGAACCAGCCAAACCCGTAGTGTTGGGTGAAGGCTGGTATGAAGGCTTCGATGACCCTAACAGTTTCGTTCAATGCAATGCCGCGCACATCCGCTGGCAGGCATGGGTAAGCTTATTATCCGGTGCCGCAGGTTACATCTATGGCCATGGCGATGTCTGGGGTTACTTCAGTAAGCTAAATGATCCAATGCCGGATCAGGTTGTAGATAATCAAGAATTCATTCTCGAGCGAGGATTCGATGCTGAAGGCGGTAACAATCTGCGCCATTTACGTAGCCTGTTTGACCGAATCGAATGGTGGAAACTTGAACCAGGACAGAATCTGCTGCACACGGACGGCCTATTTGCCAATGAAGCCAATGAATGGTATCTGCGCGTGCCGTATTGCGCCGCTGCACCAGGAGAACTATACGTTGTGTATATGCCGCAAGGTACCGGTAAAAAGAGCAAACAACTCCAACTGGAGGGAAGCCATGAGTATCGCGCTTACTGGTACAATCCCAGAGACGGGGGCGAAAAACTAATTGATATACAGGAAATCTATGGATCAAGCACCTGGAAGGTGCCCGACACCCCGGGGCCGCTGGACTGGGTACTTGTGGTTCAGAAAACGTGATATCTCATTGATACGCATCAATGGAGCAGTAAGTCCCATCTAGTTAATATTCTTCTATTAAAACCATGTCTGAAGGTGCTCTGTAGATAACATTACAGGAGCTACAACTCGAACTGGACAAGTTGCATTCAGACAACAGACAGCATCGATCGCAAGCTTCTCGCGCTAGAAAAAAACTGTGAGAATAGAGCTTCATGTCCGGCTCTGAATATCTTGTTCATGAGATCAAGGGTTCGTTGAGCGAGTTCGAATAACATCATCCAAAAGTGACCGAACTTATGGGCGATACTTCAGACCTTCTTGCAAAAATCGGTCTTTAGCTGCAGATAACCTATATAATATGCCCGTACATTTGAGGTATAAGAGGCCTGATGCAAGACAGCGACTTTCAGCACAACTTCCACACTCATACTTTTCGTTGTAAGCACGCTAAAGGCGATGTGGCCGATTACTGCGAAATGGCGATCTCACGAGGGATGAAGACTCTCGGTATTTCTGATCACTCAGCGCTACCCGACGACCGCTGGCTGGGGGGGCGCATGAACTACGTCGACCTGCCAGAGTATACATCAGTCATTGATCAGGCTAAGAAGAAGTACCCAGAACTGCGTATCGTTAAAGGGATGGAGTGCGAATATATTCCAGAACAGCAGGCTTGGTACGAAGACGAACTGCTAGGCGAGTATGAATTTGAATATCTTATAGGTGCTGCACATTTCTTCCTTGATAAGAATGAAGAGTGGGTTCCGACCTATGGTGGGACCAACTCAGCCCGTTCTCTCATTGAGTTTGGAAAATACACCGCGCGCATGATGGAATCCGGTATGTTCGACTTTATCGCCCATCCCGACGTCTTCGGTAACTGCTATGAAAAATGGGATGCCAATTGTACCGCCTGCGCTCGAGACATTATGGCTGCCGCACAAGAGACTGGTGTCGCCCTTGAAGTAAACGCGCTTGGAATTCGTAAGCAAACTGCCAAGAGCCCGGACAATCCGTATCCACTATATCCTTGGTTACCATTCTGGGAAGAAGCCACAGAATTCGACATCAAGGTGATCGTCAATTCCGATGCTCACAGGCCGGAGGACCTTCAGGGTAAGACCGCTGCAGCGTTTCAGATCATCGAAGATCTCGGTCTGAAACATATGGATGTTGACAGTATTGGTACCCGAGTGACCACCTAGGTCTGCTACACCTAATAATATTCCTGCAAATCTTTGAACAGCTGCCTTTGCGCCCAGCTACCACCGATGTGTTTAACATCACCGCGTAATCTCGCGAGGCTCGCTGCACCTTGGTTACTATTACCAGCTGCCAAATCAACAATCGCCTGAGCAAGACCGGCACCGACGGTGTTTGCAACCTCACCCTGCGTGGTGGACTGCCTGCGCCAGTTTTCAAAGTGTGTTAGAGATTTATCGATCGTCAACTGATCTTTCACCACCGCTGGCGCCATCAGATAGTGTAGGGAACAGAATACTAGCTCGTCATCCTCAACACGATGCTTACAGTGCTTATACAAGTGCTGCCAACGATCACCCGTATCGATGCCCTTCATATTTAAACGCCAGAGCAATGACGACGCGTTGCAGGTATCCAGGTAGAAGTCATCGTCTAACGCGGACGACAGATACTGATCGTAAATTGAGAGCACGGCGTCATAGTCAGACCGCCCATAGTGGTAGAGCCCATGGTGCCACTGCATGTGGTTGAGAAAATTGTCGCCATCCTGCCAGTGCGGAGACATAGTCCTCATCCAGTCTATGCCATCGACCCAACGACCCTGCATCTGAAATACGTGTGCCATCGCATGGCCAGCCCAGATATCTTGGGGGTTAATTTCGCAAGCCCGTCGCCCCACAATTTCTGCCTCACGATACTCGGCAGACTCCTCTAGCCCAAAGGCATACATACCCAAAAGATACCCATAGTAGCAATCATATTCCGACCAGGTGCCGAGACGATCCCCCACCGACCTACAAAGGCCTTTTGAATCCCCTGAATAAAAGTGCAAATGGTGTACGACACGAAGCGCAACCAGATCCAGAGGGTAACTATCCAGATGTTCTTCCAGTCGCTTTTTCGCAAGCTCGCTCCGATGCGTCGACCACGCATCGAGAGCCTCCATATGAACACGCTCGCGATCATTAAGATCTGCAGTGCGGAGTTGCTCAAGGCACTTCTGAATAGCTGGATTGAGTTTGGGATTACTTCCCATCTTAAGCAAATAACCCCGAAAGCAGATGGCCATTGGCATCGGGTATTCCTGTTCAAGCATCTCGTTTAACAAATCCATCGTGTCCGACCTCGACAGGAGGTAAGCGTCGATTACTAGATAAAAAGCTTCGAGTTCTTCAGCGTCATTCACGGTGTACGGGATTCCACGAGCATCATCAATGGTTTGCATAGGTTAATCATCTGTTTTTAATCGCCCCTATGCTACCACCACCGGCACTCGCTTGACCTTGCGGGAGCATTCAAAGAACATAGCCCGTTCTTTTTAAGGAGGAAGATATGCGACCTAATCATGTAAAGCGTGCCTGGAAAGACGGCAAGCAAGCCATTGGGGGCTGGATAGGATGCGACTCGATACACGTCGCCGAGACGATGGCAGGGCTTGGTTTTGACTGGTTGTGTATGGACATGCAGCACGGTCTGCTTGACTATAACGACGTTCGGGCAATGTTACCCGCCGTATCGCAAACGGATACCGTGCCTATCGTTCGCGTTCCATGGAATGAACCCTGGATCATCATGAAAGTATTGGACGCGGGTGCCTACGGTGTGATTGTGCCTCTGGTAAACAATAGAGAAGAAGCTGAAAAAGCAGTTTCTGCCTGCCGTTATCCTCAGCAAGGTATCCGATCCTTTGGACCAATCAGAGCGGCCTCCTATGCTGGTCGCGGCTATCCCAAGTACGCCAATGATGAAATCCTGTGTATCGCTATGATTGAAACCGCCGAAGCGCTGGAGAACTTGGACGATATCTGCTCCACACCAGGTCTGGACGCCATTTACATTGGTCCATCAGACCTCGCATACGCCATCGGTCTGGTTGCAAGGGGCGACAATAACGATCCCAAGCACGTTGAAACGGTCAATCATATCTATGAGACTGCCCGTAAACATGACATCCATGTGGGCATGCATACAGGAAGCCTCGAGTACACGAAACGATTTCTGAAACAAGGATTCGACATGGTGATGCTTGGTGCAGACACCGCTTTTATGTCCCGTATGGTTAGCGCAGAACTTGGCGAAGCACGCAGCGATGCAGGGATTGAACCGATCGAGGTACACAAGGACTATACCTAGTTCTTCGGAGCCCCGTCACCAGCAACAAACTTCATTGAAATGGAGTTCACGCAGTGGCGCGTGTTCTTGTCGGTAAGCCTTTCTCCCTCGAATACGTGACCAAGGTGACCACCGCAGTTTTCGCATAGAATTTCAACACGCATGCCGTCGCCATCCGGTTCACGCCGGACGGCGCCTTCGATCTCGTCATCAAAACTTGGCCACCCACAGTGGGAGTTGAATTTATCCTCTGATCGATAGAGCGGCGCATCGCATTGCTTGCAGACGTAATACCCCTGCTCAAAAAACTCATCGTACTTCCCTGTGAAGGGCATCTCAGTTCCCTTATGCAGAATCACGCGCTGCTCATCTGGTGTTAATTCATTGTACTTATCGGTCATAGGAATCCCCCTGTTCACGAAAGACGAATTATACTACTTACTCGGCTTCTACTTTCCCCCACATTGGCAATTTGTTTCGGGCCGTCGCCACTCAATCGTGCCGGCTTCAGCTTGGCATACTTACCTTCTATATTGTCGATTATTCGCCGAACTTTTCTGCGCTCGGTCATCCTCGCAAACAACCGAATATGTCGATGATTTTATCCGGGGCTTGACGTTTAACCAGAGTCTTAGCTCTTGCCATATGACGTTGTGTGGACAAATGTCTTGACCGGACTTCGCTCTCTCATGCTAAACCTATTCGCCCCTATCGGATTCAAGAGCACGTAAAATATCGTTAATTAGTTGATTCGTCCGCTTTCCTCGCTCCATATCATGAATCGTGTTTGATATTCACGTTCTACGCCGGCATTGTCAGGCCGCGCGAGAATGGCGAGGTACCTGTTGAGACTATCTGAAAAAACAAAAAAAAAGCTACGTATCTATGGTTGTTCAACCTTGGACGTGAAGGAGCACAGGGACTGAATATAGATCAGTAAAATCGGCTAAAGGGCACAAGGGCAACGAGTCAGTTTCACTGAGCTGACAGAGAAGAACATGGCTTAATAGCTAAGCGCTAGATGGTCAACGCAAGATTCTGCAAAGTCCTTGCACACGCCTCAGCAACCTCAGCACCCTTAATACGAAAATGCTTCAGGAAAAAGGCTTCGTGTTCTTCACCTTGGAAGTGATGAGGTGTCAATACAACCGATAATATAGGCACCTGGGTGTCGAGTTGCACCTGCATTATGCCATCTAGCACTGCGCTGGCTACAAAGTCATGGCGATAGATACCACCATCAACGATCAACCCAGCGGCAACGATAATGGCGTATTTTCCACTACTTGCCAGCAGCTTACTCTGCAGTGGGATCTCCAGGCTACCTGGCACGTCAACGACGTCGATGAGCGACGTATCAATATCCAACGTTTCACATCTTTCAAAAAAAGCATCGCGCGCCTGACCAACAATATCGCTATGCCAATTGGACTGGATAAAGGCAATTCGGCTTCCGTCGTCAAGAACATCGTACTGGTGAATGGTAGGTTGGGTGGTTTGGTTAGCTTGATAATTCATAGTTCCTCCTGATTAAAAAACCCAGGGGACGGCGGGAAGCTAAACAGGTGAACGTGCAGCGCAGTTTTCCCATTCTCTATATCCGGACTTTAACCGTCGGCTTCGGCATCTCACCAAATCTGCTGACCCTCGCTTCGATCGTAGCAAGGCGCTCGCGGGCTCATGTGGCACTCACATTTACCGCCGGTGGGGAATTTCACCCTACCCCGAGAACATTGCTGCATCGGAATGCAGCCGGGGCATAATACAGAAAGTGATAATGTTGGTCGACTACCGTTGGGGTGAGCCCCTATCCAATTCTCCGTCGGTCCAATCCCAACTTGTAGGTAACGGACGCCTAGGCGCACCGATGATTTGGTTCACTTCCGTTAGTTCATCAACGGTAAGTTCCCACTCGGCTGCTTTCACATTATCCTCGAGCTGAGTCAATTTGCTGACGCCCGCGATCACAGAACCAACCATGGGGCGGTGCAATAACCAGGCAATAGCAAGTTGTGCAGGAGTGTGACCACGAGTCCGAGAAAATTCGGCTAACTGGTCGACCGCATCAAGGGCCTTCTCGTTACCGTAATACTCAAAATAGCGCCGCATACCTTCGCCCCATGATCCTGCCCTACTATCTTTCGGGGGTTCCTCGCCACGTTTATATCTTCCCGCAAGCAGTCCGCACGCCAGCGGAAAAAAAGGCAATATGCCAACACCAGCCCACTCACAATACTGACTCACGTCCGACTCAACTTCCCGCTCAAACATGTGATAGTGTTGTTGAATGCTGACAACTTTGTCCCATCCGTGGAACTCGGCCAGATCGTTGCAGCGGCAAAGCTGCCAGCAATAAGCATTGGACAGCCCCAAGTAACGGACTTTACCGCTGCGCACCATGTCATTCAGCGTTTGCATCAGTTCCTCCATGGGAAACCTTGCGTTGTACAGCATGTGTACCTGATAGAGGTCGACGTAATCGGTCTTTAACCTCTGCAGACTAGTCTCGAGTTGTTTAATAAGGTTGGTTCGATTGGGCGCACCGTGCGCATGGTGTCCACCCTTGGTTGCGATCACGAATTCATCACGGCGGCCCGAGATACTAGCGCCTATATATTCTTCAGATTTTCCGCCGCCATACAGATACGCAGTATCAATGAGGTTAATTCCCATATCACTCGCTGCGTCCATAATTTTTTTGGCGCCTGCCTTATCTACACGGCCAAAGGTATCGGTACCAAGGCCTACAGCTGAAACTCCAAGACCGGAATTACCTAAGTTTAATTGCTTCATATGACCCCCATAACTTAATTGATGAGCACCTAAGTGCTAAGAGCTTAGTGTCGAATTACTAACGCCCAGGTGGGCTTACCTCACTCGCCTCATAGAAATAGGCCTGACTATTTATGGGCGGATGCTGCTGCATCGCAGCGCGCATTTTCGCCATGTGAGGCGCTTTAAAATGTGCAGCGAGCGCATCCATACTCTCCCAACGTTCCGTAATGCGTATTACGTCTGGATCGTTCAGTTCAACGCTGTAAGTAAAGTCTTCACAACCTTCCTCGGCCCGGGAAGCCGCTTCCATTTCTGTCAGTGCGATCTGCAATGCCGCAATGTTCTCTTCCCCTAATTCCATCGTTACATTAACTACAATCATATGATTCCCCTATTAATGAAGTTGAGCAACGCAGACATCGTCATAACTTAGGCTCAGCTCCACGCAAGTGCGTGCATTAAGTAAATGAGTTTATCCTAGTTGTTAAGTAGTAGAGAAACTTTGAATCTTAAGCACATGATCAATCGCAGATCGATTCATGGCTAAACACAAAGATTAAGCACTTCTCGCCTACCAGCAGATCACTCGAATTCTTTCTGAAAAGAAGTTCGGCCTTTGGGTCAGTGAAGGTTAACATCGTGGGACTCACCCCTCTTTCTATGACCTATTTCGGGTTGCCCAAGGAAAACTGGCAGAACATTAAGATTCCAAGGAAACCGTTGCTCGTTGCAGTGAGTGGTAAAACAACAATAGCAAATTCTGGGTTTGCTTATATGCCATCTCATCAATATCCTAGTGTTCTACTCAGAAACTAGGCTAATGCACTGTCTACCAGACACTCAGCTGAACTCCGCAACCAAGGGTACGCAATAATCCCAGATCTCATGCCTAGGGAGATGCTTACCCTTGCTCGCGAAAAATGTAATTCCTGGTTGATAGATTATGACGCGAAAAAAATTGGTGGAGGTAGGGTCCGGGGTCGTTACAAAAAAGGGCTTTTGTTCGCCACGCGAATCTTTGACGATCTCTTTGTTGATCCAATATTACTCGAGACCATGGAAGATCTGTTTGCTCCCCACAGCTTTTGCTTTAGTGGTTCCTCTATCAAGGCGGTCGTCCCAGGTGAAGATTCGAGGCGCATGCACATAGATGACATGATTTTTTCAGAACCAAGACCCCACAGCCCCTGCATGATTAACGTATTGGTCGCTCTTGACGACTTCAAGATCGAAACTGGCGCAACGCATATCGTGCCCAAGAGTCATCAGTGGGGGGGCGTGCAGAGGAAGACGCCGACTATATTTCTGCCGAGATGAAAGCAGGCTCTGCCTTGCTGCTACATGGCGCTGTGTGGCATCGGAACGGGAGTAACAGGACCAGTGATCAGGAACGCAGATCAGTGAGCTTTGCCTATCGCACTCGGCAGGTTCATTGGGACATCTCTCAGGATGTGATTGATGATCTACCAGAAAAATTAAGAGACCTCTATTGCTCAGGATGAGAGCCCGATTCAAATCGGCAAAAAACTAGAAGCCATCTCTAGAAACCATGGTAGAGAATAATAATCCAGCGGCTAAAACAGAGCCTTAAAAACCCAAACCAGTCAGCGCTTCTCTGGAAAAACTAATCATGCAGGAAAATCAGTGGAGGAAGAGCGCCAAAAATTCAATTGAACGGGACTGCTCAAATTCACGTTTATGTATCTGCAAAGACTCAATCCGTTTGAGAAACCATAGCTCCCCGTGCGAGTTCATCAGATAACAATGGACCTAACGCGAACCATCATCACTGGGTATTGGCTTTCAAGAAATCGACAACGATATCTACCGTATTGTCAGTTTCGATATTTTTCCAGTTCTCAATTAGGGTGGCATTAGGGGCGATGTCAGCAATTTCCCTGGACGTTGCCTGTGGATGATAAACATCATTACCCATTAGCACCAGTAACGGCGTCTCACACTGGCTGACAAATTCCCGATCAACATTATAGACAAAGTCTCCGTCAAACATGTTGCTGCGAAATTGTTGCCATTCAGCTTCAGTCACAAATGGATGGCCGGATTTGATCTCATTCATCCATCCGTTAAACAAATCGTAAAAGGTATCCCGGTTGTTATCGCTACCAATGGACTGCTGCAAAACCGCTGCGCTTATTCGTTCCGGGCCAGCCTGAATTGTGCCAAAACAATATGGACCACCAATACAACCACCCAATAGATGACACCGGTCTATTTCAAGATGATCCAGCAGCGCAACATGGTCCGCTGTATAAGTACTCCAACCATCACTACCACTAATTGGCGCAACAGATTTACCTGCATTACGTTGGTCCATAGCAATCACCTTAAAGTGTGGCGAAAGGGTCAAAATCGGATCCCACTCGGAATTCTGCCAAAAGTCTATGGCGGACCGCATTCCTCCCGGGGCAAATAGCAATATTGGATATCCCTCCCCATGAATCTCGTAATTCAGGAAAACATCTCCACGCTTGAACTCAGGCACGGCAACTCCTCAAGATCTAAAACTCTGACTCTAACGCAAGTTATCTAACGTGGGAAGGAGCGTTGCCTGCCCAATTACGCATGGTTAATATCTCAGAGCCATAGTGTCGGAACCATTGCGATGACTGACATAGAACGGCTGCATCACTCGGCGTATAGATGCCGTGATTCTGAGGAAATGCGCTCCTTTTATGAACACTTCCTCGTCTTGAAGCTGGTGAATGCGCTAACCATTGCCACGCAACCATCAAAGCCCCGCCTACTACAAACCTTTTATGCGATGAACGATGGTTCTTGTCTCCATTTTTTCGAAGAGCCAAACACACCCTTTGACTTCAAGGCACAAAGTAACTTTAACCTTCACATTGCTTTGCAGGTCAACAAAAAGGCATTACTAACCATGATGGAGAAAGGTTGTTCAGAAAGCATCGAGACACGTGGCATTGCGGATCATGGGTTTATTCAGTCAATCTACTTTCGCGATCCCAATGGTTACGTGTTAGAGCTCTCGGCACCCAAAAGCGACAAGCCGTTGAGAAATATCGATGCAGCCAAGTTGTTGATTCGAGTAAGCCTGTGGGACCGCCTAGGCTGAGGCCCACGCGACTCGCCGGCCCCCTTAAAAAAGTGCAGAAAAGCCTCTGTGGCGTAATGACTTTTTCGGTAGGTTGTTAGAGCCCAAACTTATCCAAGTCACTGACATCGTGGCGTTCCATGATGCCAGTATCCGAGGTCCTGTTGATCTTCCTGCCTCGACGAACCGCTGGCCGATGATGAATTTCTGTAGCCCAGCGTATGATGTTAGTGTATGAATCAATATCGAGAAACTCCCTAGACTTCCAGAAGTTACCAACCGCCATCTGCCCATACCAGCTGTAAGTGGCGATATCGGCAATAGTGTATTCATCTCCAATAAGGAATCTACGGTCTGCAAGATTATGATCAAGCACGTCCATCTGCCGTTTGATCTCCATCGCATAACGATTAATCGGATATTCATACTTCTCTTCGGTGTAAAAATAAAAGTGACCAAAACCACCGCCAAGGTACGGTGCGCTACCCATCTGCCACATCAGCCAGGAAAGGCACTCAGCCCGGTCCGGGCCCTCCATGGGTACGAAGGCTTCGAATTTCTCGCCAAGATATAATAGGATTGCACCCGTCTCGAATACTCGTGTAGGCGGTGAAGTTGTCATATCGAGCATCGCCGGTATCTTTGAGTTCGGATTCAGTTTCACAAAACCACTACCAAACTGATCGCCGCTGATACGAATCAACCACGCGTCGTATTCAGCACCTTCTATACCTGTCGCCAGTAGTTCCTCCAGCATGATAGTGACCTTTACGCCATTAGGTGTGCCCTGGGAATAGATCTGAATCGGATGATTACCAAGGGGCAGTTCCTTTTCATGGGTCGATCCTGCAACAGGTCGATTGATGAGCGAAAATCTATCACTCCCTTCACCACCCTGGTCCCACTTCCATACTTTAGGGGGTATGTAAGAATCAGACATCTTCTGTTCTCTTAGAGGCCTAGCTTGTCGAAATCACTTGCGTCATGCCGTTCCGCTAAACCGCTGTGAGTATCCCGGTTGACTTTCCTGCCACGTATAACGGCTGGCCTGTGGTGAATCTCAGTAGCCCATCTGACGACATTGGTATACGAATCCACCTGGAGGAACTCCTTAGAATCGTAAAATCCTGAGACCACCATCTGACCATACCAGCTGTAAGTCGCTATATCAGCGATCGTATAGTCATCACCGATAAGGAACTGCCGATCTGCGAGATTTCTGTCGAGCACATCCAACTGTCGTTTCACCTCCATTGCATAACGATTAATCGGATACTCGTATCGCTCTGGCGCATAGGCATAAAAATGCCCGAATCCACCCCCCAGATAAGGTGCGCTGCCCATCTGCCACATCAGCCAGGAAAGGCACTCAGCCCGGTCCGGGCTCTCCATGGGTACGAGGGCTTCGAATTTCTCGCCAAGATATAACAGGATCGCACCCGTCTCGAATACTCGCGTAGGCGGTGAAGTTGTCATATCGAGCATCGCCGGTATCTTTGAGTTCGGATTTACTTCCACAAAGCCGCTACCAAACTGATCACCGCTGATACGAATCAACCACGCGTCATATTCAGCACCCTCTATACCAGCCGCCAGCAGCTCCTCCAGCATGATAGTGACCTTTACACCATTAGGTGTGCCCTGGGAATAGATCTGAATCGGATGCTTACCTACCTGCAATTCTTTCTCGTGGGTTGATCCAGAGATGGGTCTATTGATAGAGGCAAATCTACCACCGCTCTCCTGCTCCCACTTCCAAATTTTCGGAGGCACATAGGTTGGATCGGACACACTACTCTCCCTAGCTTTTAATTATTAGGAAAAACTAGCTCAATTGGTTCCTAATGTCACCGTTGTAGTAAAATCTTGCTTCACGCGACTAATTGTTTCTTTTTTGGAATATATTAGTTGCTAATTATTCCTTATTACTTACTTTTTACGCCTGCTACATTTGCATCAATTGATCAAGAAAAATAATTCGACCAGAGGATCTAGCGATGTCTCCAATTGGCACCGATGCAGATACCGACAATGAAACTACTGAAGTCAAGCATACTATCCCGTACCGTGATGTAGACGATTCCCTTTCGGAGTGGGAACGTTCTCGTCAAACGAGTAAAACCTGGTCAATGGAGCAAGACTAAGCTCCTACCTGAGTTCTTCTACCTCATGGTTCACAAATAATCACAGACCATCTCTTGAGGTATAAACAAAACGCACCCCGATAAGCTATAGTTGAAGGCAAAGAGGTCTTCGCGTTTCTCTATGTCTAACGCCATCCTATTCATGTCCGATGAACATAATCCCCGTTATTCATCATCTTACGGTCATCATTTTCTTGAAACACCGAACATGCAGCGACTCGCCAACGAGGGTACGCTGTTCAAAAATGCGTACTGCCCTTCTCCGCTTTGTGTACCAAGCCGCTCTGCTTTTCTGAGTGGTAAACGAGTACATAGTGTCCAAGCCTATGGTAACACCCGGCATTATATTCCATCTGAAACCAACGGTATCGGGGCGCGGATGGATAAACAGGGAATACACACGGTATTCGTCGGTAAGGTACATGCGTATCGCCCGATAGAGGAACTCGGGTTTTCCGAAACATTGGTGCCAGATGAGGGCGCGTATTTCTTCGATATGGGGCAGCAACGCCAGCCGCTCGCCGTACGCAAAAATGCGGGCAAACGTTTCAATAGATATGGACCACGCCAAGACCCCTGGGGTAAAGACGTTGATCGTATGGAAGCCGCCATCGACTGGCTAGAAAACCGGGCACGAACTATCGACCGACCCTGGGTAATGTATCTAAATTTGATAAAGCCACACTTCCCGCACTTTTGCGACGAGGCGCTTTGGGATAAGTACAAAGATCACGGCGACCTACCGAAACATGGCATTGAAGCAACAACGGCGCAGCATCCTTTTATGGTGGATCTACGACAACATTTTGAATTAGAAAATGTTCCAGAAGAACACGTGAGAGGCCTCCGCCGTGGCTACTATGCCTGCGTCAGTTACGTGGATCAGCAGTTGGGCCGCGTTCTTTCTGCGCTCGAATCTTTAGATCTGATGGATACCACTAATCTAATCTATACCTCCGACCATGGCGAGATGCTTGGTAAATTTGGTCTGTGGTGGAAGTGCAATCTGCTCGATGATGCTACGCGAATCCCCTGCATTGCCATGGGCCCCGACTTCAGTCCAGGCAAACAGATCGAGACCCCGATTGACCTGCATGACGTGCAAGCAAGTGTCTTTTCTGTAACAGGGGCAACGCATCCCGAATCGTGGCTTGGTACACCCCTTGAAACGCTGCCGACAGAAAACCCCGAGCGAGTCGTATTTTCCGAATACCATGGTCATGGAACTCGGGCAGGTTCATTTATGGTGCGCAAGGGGAACTGGAAGCTAATTCACAATATCGGTGCACCGCACCAGTTATTCGAACTCGGCAGCGATCCGGAAGAACTCAATAATTTATTCGACATCAATCAGGAGAAAAGCAGAGAACTCTCGAATGCACTGTCAGAAATCTGTGATCCCGAAATCGAAAACCAGAAAGCCGAAGCGTTTTGGCAAATGCAGTTATCACGATTTGGGCGTGGCGACGAGCCGTAGATCTGTGCTTTGAATAGACCCTTCGCATGCGCCCTACATGAACCGCTTCAGGGCTTCAGGCACTTTCGCGTATTCGTCGTTGGACATGCCGCATCGTGGTCCATGACCCGGTTGACACCAACCGTCACAGTAGTACACATTAATCGCGCGTCGTCTCTGGTCCTCGGTCGTATTAACGCCATGACCGTGCCATGTTCTACCATCCAGAATAAGTAGGTCTCCAGGCTCCATCTCGATTGAGATCGCCTCTTGGTCTTGATCTATCTCATGCTCCCAAAGATGACTGCCGGGGACAATGTTTGTGGAACCCACTGCTTCCGAAAACGGATCCAGCGCCAGCAACGCATTCGCAGTGAACGGCCTTCCCACCGCTAGGTGAGGATAAACGTCATCGTCACGGTGCAAGGCTCTAGCTCTCATACCAGGCACCACATTTTTAAATGAGGTATCTGACAGCTTCATTCCCCATAGCCTGACAGGCTGCAGGATCCTCTCGTAGATCGAGACCAGTCTTGGGTCCGCAAAGAATTCATCGAAATCACGGGTCGTTTTGGCAAGGTTTTTACCACTCTTGACCGTAATCTTTTCACCGTCGGCGTTAGTGAACTCAACGGACCTCATGTGTTTATCGCAAAGCTCGCTCAACTTCTCGATGGTCGAAGCATCATAAAAATCCTTGTAGATACCGTAGCCATCTTTGCGAATCTTATTTAGTACTGAAGCCGTCATCTCATATCTAGACCGAAAATCGAATTAAATTCTACGCAACTAAAGACATATGGACATCACTGCCGGCATACCATCCACCACGAGTTGCCACTCTGCCTGATCACTAACTCGCCAGATCTCACCGATATCGGTACCAACCAATACTCCACCTGGGGCTTCCGGATCCACCGTTAAACCATGGATATTTGCGCGGCTGGGTGAGTGCACTTCATCGCATAACGATCGCCAGGATTCTCCACCATCTTCCGAACGAAACAACATTGCTTCTGCGCCTTTCTCTTGCCTGCAACTGGAAAAGGCATTTGGTGCACTTGCCACCGTCAGCCCGTAAGGAGGCCGCAGATCGATACACATGGGTCGTGAATAGCGCGGCGTAATACCCTTCCAAGCGTATAACCAGGTGTTACCCCCATCTTCGGACCGAAAGACGCCTGCGTTGCCTTCGACCATTTCGGCAACTCCGTCCAGTCGCCCATAGCCTGTTGATGCAAACAAGGTTTCAGGTTGGTCAGGATGAGCAAACATCATATGAAGATCCGGATTGTCTCCTGGTAGAACGACCGACCAGGTAGCGCCCGAATCTTCAGACATCGCGATCCCACCAACTTCAACACCAACCCACAATTGTTTACCCTTAACAACAAGCGCGCGTGCCGCAGACGGCAACGGTGGATCAAACGGAATACTCCACCCACCCTCCAGGGCGAGTTTTGCTAGCGATTCGATCTCAGTCCAGGAATCTCCACCGTCTTCACTTCTAAATAACCCGGTCGGAGCAGTCCCCGCATAAAGTACGCCTGCTCCGTCATCCCTGATCTGCCATACGGCCTGTTCCTGGAGACTAGTCAGCGTCCAGTTGCTTCCTTCATCATCAGATACATATAGTCCAGCACCGGTCCCCGCAAACAGACGTTTGCCGATCTGGATCACTTCTCGAACACCGCCACCCTCAAGTATCTTAGTCGCACCGTCATCGGTAACTAGAAACACACCCTTACTCGTTCCTGCATAGATATTCATGTCACACACCATCACACCAGAAAATCGACTAACAAAGTGTACCAATTTATAGATAAAATCCAGCCCCTATGAACACAATTGACCAATTCCGAAAAGAAACCAGAACTTGGCTTGAAGAAAACTGTCCTCCCGGCGCTCGAGGTCCAGGGCCAGTCCACACTGGCAGCAGCAAGATACCGCTGGCTCACCCAGATCTGCAGGTCTGGCTCGAACGTATGGTGGAAAAAGGCTGGACCGTACCCACCTGGCCAAAGGAGTACGGCGGCGCTGCACTGACATCCGAACAATATGTCACCTTACTTGAAGAAATGAAGGCAGTCGGCGCGCGCCCGCCGCTAATCAATCGGGGTACCACGATGGCCGGCCCCACTATTTTAGAGTTCGGTACCGAGGAACAGAAGAAACGCTTACTACCCATAATCGCCAGAGGCGAAGGTGCCTGGTGCCAAGGCTATAGCGAACCTGGCGCCGGTTCTGATCTGGCAAGTCTGCGCACAACTGCAGTTCCCGACGGCGATCGTTATCTCATTAATGGCCAGAAAATATGGACCTCAGATGGTCATACCTCAGAATGGATGTTTATTCTGGTTCGCACTGGTCCACTTGAACCGAAGCATGACGGGATCAGTTTTTTTATTTTGAACATGGATCAGCCAGGGGTAGATCCCAGGCCCATTCAGTTGATCAATGGCGGATCGCACTTTTGCGAAACATTTTTTGAAAACGCAGTCGCCGACAAGCGAGACATGATCGGCGAACTCAACAAAGGCTGGACAGTGGGCAAGCGATTGCTGCAACACGAACGCTCTGGCATGGAAATGCTGGTTTCCGGTGGCACAGGTCGGCGACGAACCAGTGTGGTAGACGTGGCAAGAGCGTACTGTAGTGAAGACAGCGGTCGGATCACGGAGCAGTTTCGTGACCCGGTCACCAGCTATGAAATGAATGCGCACTCACTAAGGTTAACGCAACGACGCATTGTTGAAGAATCCACTGATGGTAAAACACCCGGTGCGGCAACGTCGATCATGAAAGTAGTCAGCACGGATCTCGAAAAGATCCAGACCGAGTTGATGGCATCACTACGGGGAACCCAGGGCTATGGCTGGGAGGGAGACGGCTTCAGTCAAGCCGAATTGGACGGCACACGCCAGTTTCTATGGTCACGGGCCGCGTCCATCTACAGTGGCAGCAACGAAATCCAACGCAATATTATTGCCAAAAGAGTATTGGGATTAACCGATTGAATTAACGAGCTGAGGACTGACCGGATCTCACTCGTTCCGCCTTGGTTTCATCGTACCACCAGCCGTCCGGGTAAGCCGGACGATAGAGAGGTTGCGGCGGAATTCCGAACTTATCCCAATAAATCGTTCTCCGTGCATCGTAAGCGTATAGCGGGATTAGGTAGTATCCCCACATCATCACTCGATCCAGTGCGCGGCTGGCTGCGACTAGTTCGTCCAGCGTGGCAGCAGCTTCCGCACTCTCAACAAGGTGATCAACGACAGGATCGCTAACACCCACGTAGTTACGAGAACCTTCCACTGAAACAGCACCCGAATAAAAGTTGTTTCGAGCTGACAAGGTTGGCGGTATCACAAAATCGTAGGTACTGACGTACACATCATAGTCATGGGTCCGCATGCGATTCGTATATTGACTAATGTCGACGAGTCGCATGTTCGCGCTGATACCGAGTTTCTCCAGGTTTTTAAACCACGGCAGCAATATTCGCGAATGTGCCTGCTCGAATGATAAAAGCTCAAGCGTGAAGTGCTCGCCTTTGGCATTTCGCAACTCGCCATCTACAACTTGCCATCCAGCAGATGTAAGGAGTTCTGTTGCTTCGGACAGGTTACGCCTTAGCGCCTTGTCACTACCGCCCTTTGGAAAATCGAAGGGCCGTTCAAAAAGTTCCGGCGGTAAGGATTGACGAAAGTCAGATAGCAACGCCAGTTCACCCTCGCTGGGCATCCCTTCGTTCTCAAGGATGGTTCCCGGCCAAAAGCTGGTCGCCCGTGCACGTTCACCATGGTAGAACTTGTCATTAAGCCATTCGAAGTCGAGTGCAAGGGTTAACGCTTTCCTCACACGCCTGTCCGCAAGCCTGGGGACACGACTGTTCAACACAAATGCCCCGCCAATGCCCACCCATATGCCATAGTTTCGACGAGTCTTGCTCACCAGCCCCTGCTGCATTTGCGGTTCTTCCAGCGCCTGAATCCAGAAACGAATGTCATCCACGTCCAGAATATCGATCAGACCTTTTCGGAATGCCTCCCTTGCAACCGTGCCATCCCGGTACACTTCGAAACGCACAGTATCGAAGTTATAGCGTCCTTGATTCAGAGGTATATGCCATCCCCAATAGTCTTCTCTGCGTTCATACTCAACGTAACGACCCAGCTTGATTTCCTTAAGGCGATAGGGGCCACTATATACAGGCGGCACGAGCGTGTGCTCGCTCGGATCTTTATCCTGCCAATAGTGCTCTGGCAGGATGCCCTGGTATTGAATCAAGGCGACATGATCATAGCTAAGTGGCACATTCAGATTAAACACCGCATGACGATCGTCAAATGCCTCTATGGATTCGATAAAGTCAAAGTAAAAATCAGCACCTACCTGATCCATATTTAGACTAAACGTATAGACCACATCGTGGGCGGTAACGGGAACGCCGTCATCCCACTTAGCATCCGGGTGAATTCGGAACACCAACATTCTTTTGTCATCAGACACCGCAATGCCATCAGCCAGGCGACCGTAGAATGCGGCAAACTCGTCGCCGGCACGTACAATCAATGATTCATCTCGAAAATGATATCCAGAAGGCGCACCGGTCTCGCCTAGCCCGATCGGTGCGAGCGTATCGAATGAGAAGCTCCAGGGTAACACCAGTCTTCCTCCTTTCGGGGCGTCAGGATTCAGATATTCTTTGTGGGTGTAATCGGCCGGGTATTTCAGTTCGTCATAAAAAGCGATGCCATGACTGAATTCCAGATTATCGAGGAGATCGGCAATTGTGCAAGGCACAAAGATAAAGATCAGAAAGGCGAAACAGGTACGCATTAGGGGCGACAGTTTAACCATTTTTAAGCGACAATCCACATTCCTACACTACTGATTCAGGAGACATGAGATGAACTGGCAAGGTGCCGTTGAATCCGTCCACTTCACGCCTACTGGAGGCGGCGCTATGCAGTCGCCTGAGTATATCCGCGCGCTCGCAGGTATGGGCATCGAGGGTGACCGGTATTGCATCGGTATCGAAAAGGGAGAGTTCTCTCATATCAAAGCACCACGTCGCCAGGTCACCTTATTCGAGCGCGAAGTATTGGACACCATACGCCGCGACAACAACGTCTCTCTGGCTGCCGACGAATGTCGAATGAACATCGTGACCATCGGTGTGCCACTGACCCATCTGATGGAAAAAGAGTTCCGAGTCCGTGATGTCGTGTTGCGCGGACTTAAACTGAACGAGCCTTGTGCACGGCTGCAGGAAGTGACCGGTAAACGAGTGGTCAAGGCGCTGGTTCATCGTTGTAGACTGTTCGCCGAGATTATCGAGTCCGGTGATATTCGCGGGGGTGACAAGATCACCCCGCTTTAAATCACGAGAATGCTATAGGTATGACTCGTTAAACGCAGAATAAACCAGCGTACGTAAGTCGCGCCTGAGGTTCAGGCGCGCATCCGTACCCATAACCTGGGTCATGAATACAACAGAAAGGTTTTCCTTCGGGTCAATCCAGAACGCCGTCGACGCTGCCCCTCCCCAGAAGAACTCCCCAGGCGTACCCGGTACCCTCGCACGGGCTGTATCCAGCATGACGCCACAACCAATGGAGAAGCCAACGCCGCTATAACCTGCCTCGTTGAACAGGCCCTGTGACGGCACCATATCAGTCATATGCTGATTGTTCGGTAAGAGATTCTGACTAAACATAGCTACAGTCTTTGGACTAAGAATACGCACACCATCAAGGGAACCCCCATTCAGCATCATGTGACAGAATCGCATGTAATCTGCGGTCGTCGACACCAGTCCGCCGCCACCGCTCTCAAGCTTGGGAGCGGCCGCATACGTCGAGTCCCCCGCGTCATCCTGCAGGTGCAGTCCACCACCCAACTTGGGCATGTAACACGAAGCGAATCGATCTATCTTTTCATTCGGTACATGGAAATCAGTATCGTTCATACCGAGTCGTTCAAATATGCGCGTACGCAAAAACTCGCCAAATGTCTGACCGGAGAGTTTTTGCACGAGATAGCCCATCACATCGATGGACACCGAGTAGTTCCAGTTTTCACCAGGCGAAAAGTCCAGAGGTAATTTCGATAGCTGGTCGACGAACTCATCCAGTCCCCCGGGTGTCTGCAGGTCACCTATTTTTTGCTTTCTATAAGCAGCATCCACGCTGGTCCGAGACATAAACCCGTAGGTCAGACCCGACGTATGGGTAACGAGATCAACCACCTTCATATGCCTTGCGGGTCTCGCTGTCAGGAACTGGGAAGCCCCGTCTGCAACAAGTGATGGCATACCAGATACGTAAACCCGCAGATCCTTCCAGGATGGAATATGCAGGTGAACATCATCGTCCAGCCCAAGCTGGCCTTCTTCCACCAGCATCATTAACGCTACAGCAGTAATCGGCTTTGACATCGAGTAGATGCGATAGATTGAATCTTCCTGAAGGGGTTTATTTCGCTCCAGATCCATTGATCCAACCACACTGCTGTGAGCGATTTCATCGTCCCTCAATACCGCGATATGAAACCCTGGCAGCTTACCGCTTTCCACATATCGCTCTGCCATCACCTTGTCCATCAGCGCGAGCTTGCTGGACGAAAGACCAACGCTTTCAGCCTTTACCATTTTCTTCCCTTAAAAGAATTCCGAGGCGGACTTTCTATCACACTCAGATGGTGCTTGTCCCCATCGCTTGCTGTGTGTGCTGTCTAGTCTGCCAGCTGCTTTTCGAGCGTGAGTGTATCTGCAGCAAACAGTCGAATGCCTTCCGCCAGTTTTTCGGTTGCCATCGCGTCTTCGTTAAGCGCCAGTCTGAACTGTGACTCGGCAAGGTTGACTTTGGCTTCCGATTCACCTGGATTCTCGGCATCAAGGGCGGGTTCGAGCGAACCCTGATCTGAAGATAGTTCCTCCATCAACGCAGGGCTAATGGTAAGACGGTCGCAACCCGCCAGCGCCTCTATCTGGCCGGTGTTCCGAAAGCTCGCTCCCATTACCACCGTAGGATAGCCGTGGGTCTTGTAGTAGTTGAAAATCCGTGTAACTGACTGCACACCCGGGTCATTTGCCCCTTGGTAGTCTTCTCCTGTTTCCAGTTTCCACCAGTCGTAGATCCGACCCACAAATGGAGAGATGAGAAAGGCGCCCGCGTCGGCACAGGCCTGTGCCTGAGCGAAAGAGAACAGCAACGTCAGATTGCAGTTAATAGATTCCTTCTCGAGGATTTCCGCCGCACGAATCCCCTCCCAGGTCGACGCCAGTTTGATGAGTACTCGATCACGTCCTGTGCCAAGGGATTCATACTCGTCAATCAGATGTCGCGCCCGTTGCACCATCGCGTCCGTATCAAACGACAATCTCGCATCGACTTCCGTCGACACCCTGCCGGGGATAATCCCCAGAATCTCGTTGCCAATCAGAACCGCGAGTCGGTCTATGCAGGCATCCAAAATCTCCTGGCTGCTCCCGCCCTGCTCGTGGGCGTGTTCTTTCGCACTACTGACCAATTCAGCGTACTGGGGCATTGCCGCTGCTTTCAAAAGCAGTGAAGGATTCGTGGTCGCGTCCATCGGCAGGTAGGCCTTCATGGCCTCGACATCTCCGGTATCCGCTACCACATCGGTAAGTTGTTTTAGCTGGTCCAGTTTACTGGTCATTAATGCTGCTCGTCAGTTCAAAGCTCCCCAGTGTATCATCAAGTTATTCAATATTTGACGAGGCTGGTATGAAGCCCTGGGAACAAACTAACAGAAAGGGCACCTTAACCACTTGAGGGAGATTTGGGTGGGAGCGTCTTACCTTCGACTAACAAAATACATAAACACAGAATTAGGGAACTAGCATGGCCGACGACGAAATGAGTTTGCGTGAGGAACTCGTAGCACACTACCAAAAAGTCGATGCACTCGGGTTAAACGAAATGTCCTCTGGCAATCTAAGTGTCAGGTTTGGGGACAAGATGTTGATCTCTCCAAATGGCGCAACCGGAGACTCCATTACTGTGGATAATGTCATCGCATGCACGTTCGACGGCGACTATGAAGGTGACCGACTGCCGTCTTCTGAGTGGCGCATGCATGCAGCAATCTATGAGAAATACGAGGATGCTGGCGCTGTAGTGCATACGCATTCGGATTATTGTGTCGCAGTGGCCAGCCATGTGACGACGCTTCCCGGGTTTCACTACCTCGTGGGTGTTTTTGGCGGCGGCGACGTTCCCTGTGTTCCCTACTCCACTTTCGGTAGAGAGCAACTGGCCAGCGATGCATCTGAAGCGTTAGCGGACCGTACCGCCTGCCTGCTTGGTAACCACGGAATGATAGCGCGTGCGCCAAACCTGAAGCGTGCAGTGAACCAGGCACAGCGACTAGAGATCATGTGCCGGCAGTATGTGCTATCGCGACAACTGGGGGAACCGAATCGACTGACCGACGCCGATTGGGAAGATTTCTTCAAAAAAGCGGAAGAGATGGCTTACGCCAGGAACGGCTAAAGACCCTGACATCTTGTTGATAGGAGTCAAATGACATGGCAAACCAGGAACACCCCCAGGTTCTTACACTCGAACGTCCGATGCATCATCATGTGCTGCTAACCACTGCCGATGGCAGCATGCTGGGTTTAGATGACAACGGTGACCTGGCGCTATTTGATGAAGCCAGCGATCAAGTCATCTGGGATCGCACTGCCGATGGAATCACGCACACCGCAACCGGCACGAACATAGAAATCGGAGGTGATGTGTGCACCTTGTCTGTCGGATCAGATAAAGTGGAATTAGCGGTCTCTCATGGCCCGGAAAAGTTACCCTCGGAATACCTTGAACACCTGCATCGAGAGGGCTGGGTGTGTCTCAACTCTATACTCTCACAAGATATTGTCGACGGACTTGAAAAGGTTGCCTGCACCGGGCCTTATGAGCATCTTGAACAAAGCCAAGACTCTCCCAAGATCTGTCAGGGTGCCGCCGTAGGTAAGGCGATCGCAGAACCCATCTCACTCTGCGTGCTGCGCGAGTACCTGCAGACCAGAGACATACATCTGGGACACCCGCCTGGATTCAACGTGCTTCCACCGGAGACCATCGCAAGCGCCGGTAGAGGATGGCACTCTGATATTCCCTACACGAAATCAAGAAGTCCCCAACCAGTGTTCCCAAGAGAAGGTCCACCCAAGGCCTGCAACCGTAATACCTTTGTATCGGATTTCAGCTACAAAAATGGCGCAACGATGTTAAAAGCCGGCTCCCATCTGCTTGACTCAGCACCTCCCGAGGAATGGAATGCGCCGCTCGCCAATGATAAATTGCCTTACAGTGGTCCGGAGGCAACCGTCGTTGAAGCACCTGCAGGCAGTATGTTTCTCTATGACGCAAGAACCTGGCACCGGGCCGGTTACAATCTAACCGAACACAAACGCGGCATGATGGCGACCAACTACGAGACGCCGGATGTGGTGCCCAAACGGGACACCCGTCCTGTCTACGCAAAATTGCATGCAAGTCCTGTGTACCAGGAGCTCAATGCAAGGGAACAGCGCGACGTCACTGATCTTTTGATGAAGGTGCCGGATTACGCTCCAGAGGAGTAGAATATTCCTGCAGGGGGGGCCATGCAGGACCAGTTCAACGAAAACCAATTCGCAGCGGACCTTGAAGCAACGCTATCTCACATGGAGCTGCTCAGTCGCGAGGATGCTCTGCACTTCATCGAGAAAGGATATGTAGTCGTACAACAAGCGTTTCCACGCGCAATGGCTGAAGAAATCTGCGAGCGCACATGGCGGTGGTTCAAAGAAGAGTACGACATCGACCGCAATGATCCTTCTACCTGGAACAAACGGTTTCCCGACAAACGGATCGATGCCTATCTGACCTATTCAGGCAGCGATGAAGTCTATCGCTTACGTACCCAAGCACCTCGTGCTTTTCAGGCCCAGGTTGATGCGGTGGGCGGCGTCCATCGATTTCTGGAAGGTGAAGACCTGGCGTGGAACGATGCATCCATTGCCAACCTTGGCGTTCGAGACGATCCCGACTGGGAGCCAGCGGGCATAAAGAGATCGGGATGGCATAAAGACGGCTGGCATTTCAGACACTTCCTTGATTCACCGGAACAGGGCCTGCTCACCGTACCTATCTACAGCGACATCGCGCCAAGGGCGGGGGGTATGCATGTCGCGGCCGACTCGCTGGGTCCGGTTGCTCGTCTTATGGCAGCCCATCCTGAAGGTCTGCATCCAGACAGCATCCAGGGTTCCGGCTATCTGGTTCCAGTTCTACTCGAACAATGTTGCGATTTTGAAGAACTGATTGGCGCAGCGGGCGACATGATCATCGTGCATCCTTACGTTCTGCATCGCGCCTGTCCCAACCCCGCGGCTGTCCCACGCTTTATTTCCAACAAGTCTCCAATACTCGGCGAGCCTATGTGCTTCAATCGCAAACACGATCACTATTCAATGGTTGAGCTCTCTATATTGAAAGCACTGGGTGTAAACAAACTCGATTTCCAACATACGCGCGAAGCAACGCCAATCCTGCCACCACCACACCGGGATGAATCAGAAGAGAAAGAAGCACTGCAGGCACTAGACGGTGAAATGCAGGTGCTCGCCGACGCTGGGGTCAAGACTCCAGCCTGGGCGGAAGAATTCAACTACCGGAGCAACGCTCACTTACACACCGGTTAGTTCGGCGATCGCGATCGCCAGATTCTCCTGCGACGGCATACAGCAGATATACGCGGTCGTTCTCTTCAAAGATTGCAGGGTCACGTAATTGATTAACGTGGCCATAGGCCACACTTCTTATTGAGGGTTCAAGCGGTGCATCGGCACCCTCCCAGTCTCGTTCGGGTTTGAGTACATCGACCTCGCCTTCACTGGTCCAGTGATGCCAGTCATCTGATATGTCGATGGTCGTTAACAGGATGCGTTCCGGTATGTCTCTCGCCTGGGTCCAGAACACGTGTAACTTGTTGCCGCGCTTTAGTACCGCGCAGTGCCGCATATCCGGCTCAAACAGTGTCGGGCCCTTTTCAAATCCGCTTAAACCATTAAGGGATCGATAAAACACGCCGGGCATAGCAAGGGAGTAATAATGTTTGCGATGATGGAATACGCGCATATAGGTGCGACCAATAATCTCCGGACGGGCCACGAAACGGATACCGTCCTGTGACATAGCCACACGTGATCGCTGCAGACCAAATGATTCCAGGCCATGGAAGTACATAACGATGCGGTGGTTCTTCAGATCGACATGCACATCCGGGGACGCAATATGCGGTGTTTGCATCTCGTAGACAGCGTCATGTGCCATCTTGTTATTGGCGACATATTTCCTGGCGGTGGCTATCTGTTCCGTGGTGCCTGACAGCGTTTGCGACGGAAAACAGGAGTCAGCCAACTGCAGGCTACCCGGCACATGGATCTGCCAGGGGCCAGTGAGCTGATCGGCATAAGCCAGTCGAATATAACTACCCTTGTGATCCGCAAAATAAAGGTAATATTTACCCAGCGGGTCCTCTACCCAGTCAGGTACTTTAATCAAAGACGGTCCCTGGATATTGACGCCAATGCTGGCATCGAGCTCGGGACCGATAATGGGACCGTCGATTAGCCGGGTCGCGGCAATCATGGGTCCTGTCCGGCGTCCTCCATCCACCAGCTATCGATGACACGGGCCTGGCCGTCGGTCAATGATTCATAGGCAGCGGCCGCATCGTCCGGGCGACCAAACTTGTCCCAGTACATGAAACGCTCCAGGTCCGGCATGTTGAGGGGAATGTGATAGAAGCCCCACAACAGCACCCGGTCCAGGGCCCGAACGGCTATCGCAGCGGTTTCGATCCGTGGGGCACGTTGGGTCCGTTCAATCAGGGCATCGACCACCGGGTCGTGAATCCCCGGCAGATTGCCGCCCAATTCCTGTTCCGCGCTTGCTGAACTAAAGTAGGTTTGTAGTGAAGCCATGGGTGGGCTTGAAAAATCAAGACCCCGCAAAAACAAGTCGAATTTGCGTTGTCGTTTGGTTCTGACCGCAAGAACCGTGTCCAGCAGGCGCAAACTCGCATCAATGCCGAGAAGCTCGAGCGACTCGATATAAGGCAGCAATAATCGCCTAGACCAGGTTCGCGACGTGGTAATCTCCATGACGAAGGGGCGCCCCTGCCCGTCCTGAAGACGGCCATCGACCATCGTCCAGCCCGCCTCGACCAGCATCTGCCGCGCTTTTTCAAGCGCCGGGCGATTGATGCCCGTGCCGTCTGACGCCGGCAGATAGAACACGTCGGTAAACACGCGCTCCGGGATCTGATCGCGATACGGTGCCAGCAGTTCGATCTCCTCGGGGCTCGGCAATCCAGTAGCTGCGAAGTCCGAGCCGGCGAAATAGCTTTGTGCGCGGCGCTGCGAGTCATGATTGAGCACGCGGTTTTGCCACTCGAAGTCGAAGGCAAGCGTCAAGGCCTCTCGGACCCGTACGTCCTGGAATAACTCCCGGTTCAGGTTGAATGCCAGGGAGAGTTCCTGACCAATCCAGCGTCGGACCTCGCGGGTATCCCTTAATACGCGACCCGATTCTGTCGCAGCCACCCTCGGTGAGGTGTGCCAATAGCGAACATCGTACTCGACATAGAAATCAAAAAGTCCTTTGCGGAAGGCTTCCCGCGCAACGGTTGCGTCCCGGTAAACGTCGTAGCGAATAGTATCGAAGTTATTGCGGCCACGGTTCACCGGGAGGTCGCGCCCCCAGTAGTCTTTGACGCGCTCGTAAAGAACATGGTTCCTATCGTAGCCAGCGATCCGGTACGGACCATTGCTGACGGGTATATCCAGCGTCGGCTCGAATGGGTCCTCGCGATCGGAATAGTAATGCGTCGGCAGTACTTTAAACGTGGTCAGTGCCAGCAGGTTGGAATGGGTAAACTCCCCACGATGGTGTATGACCAGTTCCCGGTCGTTAACGATTTCCAGTGATTCTATCCAGGAATCCAGGTAAGCCTTGCCGAAAACGCTCGAGGTCGATGTCATCAATGCGTCGTAGGAGAAACGCACGTCCCCGGTTGTTAGCGGCACGCCGTCGTGCCAGCGCGCGTCTTTATGCAGTCTGATGAACAGCGACTTCTTATCGTCTGAGAGCGCTATGCCGTCCGCCAGCATTCCATACATAGCTGATTCCTCATCCGCTGACCGGACCAGCAGTTTGTCGATGGTCCTTTCCAGTCCGGCAGCGTTCTGCACGCCCATTCCCCAGGCGCCGGAGAAATTGCGGATGGCCATGGTCGTAGAAAGATTCAGAACGCCCCCCTTGGGGGCTGCTGGATTCGAATACTCGAAATGCTCGAAGTCAGCAGGGTACTTCAAGTCGTGGAGCAGCGAGATTCCGTGTTGGTAATCGGGCTTCTCGGCATAGGTCCCGAACGAACATGCCAGCAAAACAGGCATAAGCCAAAGCGACGATCTAACTTTCATTGTTACTCCCGTAGTGCCGCTACCTGGCCACGATACGAGACCACTCTTCCAAGACCAACAGTGTGACCGCTGCTCTCAGGGTTTTTCGAATCGCTTATCGCTACTTTAAGCGTATGCTCACCATCCTCAAGACCGGTCAACCATACGGCCGTACACTGTATATGGTTATCCCACTTGGGTTCCACGTACAGATCCCGGCTATGTTTAAGCTCGCCATCAATATAGATATCAACCATGCCATAGTCCGACTTGAGGTTTCCTTGCATGTATACGCAGGTACCACGAAAAACCACCTCTGCATAATCCCCCGGTGATGAAGACACAATCACCTCCTTACCCCAGGTTTCTACACTACCCTCTTCGTCTCGATTCCATGCACCGTGCCACCTAATCGCTTCGTCCATTGCCTTGAACGAGTCGACAATTTTCAGATCAATGAAGGACACCTCTCGCTTGCCGGAGAAATGGAAAGGCTGCGCTGCAATTTCAATCTCACCATCGACAGTGCCACCGTTTTTCTCAATATTCTTGAGCGCCAATTCATAACAAAGCGCACTGGCCGAATTATTCGAAAGAGTGGTATGGATATAGTCACGATCCATATAGGGAGCAAGTTCCGACTTGACCTCATCAGGCAGACCCTCGAAACCGATAATCGCCCCCATGACACCGCCACAGTTACCAACGTTGGAATCGGTATCCTGACCACAGCGGGTACAGATGGATATCGACTCAATATAGTCACCGCCGCCGTACAGCAGCCCCATCATGATGTAGAGCCCATTGAAGTGACCCTGAATGTTGAAACGACCTTCATCTGTTCTCGCCCAGGGACAAAGATCATTGTTCCACTTGTCTTCTATCTGCTGCCAGGTCGCCCGCCAGTTTTCAGGGTCCTCGGCATGCCATGCCAGCAGGTCTCGAAGCATCGCCGCATAGTCACATTCCTGGGGAATAGTCTGCATTGCCATCTCGACGATGCGTCGACGATCTGTTTCGACAAAAGAAGCGGCATACAAAGACGCCAGGAAGACGCCCGCGTAGTACCCATCACCATAGTTCATAATGTGACCGACCCTGTCAGCGATCTGACTGGCTGCCATCGGTAATCCCGGGCACACCAGGCCAATAAAATCGCACTCAATCTGAAAGTCGATGTCATCGGCATGGGGACTGTAAAATGGATGCCCGGACAAGTGAGCTGGAACCCCCTCCAGAAGATTCTGGCGAGCCTGGCCGTTCGCATGCCATAACTTGAAGTCGCTCTCTCTAAAAACTTTCGCAAAATCATCTGCGGTTGCCGACAGTCCCTTTTCGCGCATGATCTCGAGCAACGCCATGTTTACGTACATATCATCTTCACGGTGCAGCCAGGTAGTCGGCGCCTCTGGTTGAATAGCCAGGCTGCCCTCATAAATCTCACCCTGGGCCTTAAACTCCATCGGCTCACCCATCATGCAGCCGTAGGCTTTACCGCTCCAGCCACCGAGTATCTTGTCTTTGAGCTCCTCATGAGTAAGTTTATGCATCGTCATACCCTTTTCGTATGCTAGTCATTATCGTGGCGTTCACTGCCTTGATAATTCCACCTCATTCCCCTTCAACAATAAATTAGCCCGCTACCCTACCTGAGAAGCGCGACAAAGTCCTAGTACCACCCCCTATTTGCTCTCACGACGGTTGACATTCAAACTATGGGAGATGCACTACCGACAAACGAGCCGAACTTTGAACAAAAGCAAGTCATTGCTCCGCTCGATCGCCTTTCTTATGGTATTTCAGTCTCTAATACCCGTCGGCTTCATGCCCGGATCAGTTAGCAACGGTGAATTCCTAAAGCTTTGTCCAGACAATACCTCGCCCGCGCTGATGGCAATACTGCACGGTTCCCATCACATGCATCATGGCCAGGAGTCAAAGGAGTGGCTCTTCGATTGTCCCTTCGGCACATTAATGCTGGAACAGGTTTTCGAGAGCGCTGATCACGCCGCATCACAGATCGCAGTCCTCTCCCAGTCTGCTGCACTAAACCAGATCACACCGAAACAACGGGTCGCCCACTATGAGCCCCGTGCTCCACCTTATTTGCGAAGTTCCTGATATCCAAAACATCAGCTAATACGAATAAGGAAGCACTATGAAGATTGTACTGACTGCCTGTATGGTGGTTATTGCTTGTATGTCGGTGAATGCCGATACACGCCCTGATTCTCACGCACCCATCGGCATTATGGGTGACCATTATCACAAGACCGGAGAGATCATGCTCTCTTACCGGTTCATGCATATGTCCATGGCGGGGAACCGCAATAACTCATCCGATCTCACCCCGGAACAAATCGTAACAACAGCAACGAACCTATTCGCTGCAGCACCGATGATGCCCCCTACGTTGCGCGTAGTACCTACCAAGATGACCATGGACATGCACATGCTTGGCGTGATGTATGCGCCAAACGACCGATTAACATTGATGGGCATGGTAAACCACATTAACAAGGATATGACTCACATAACATTTGCTGGCCCTGCCGGTAACACTCGGCTCGGTAGTTTCGAAACTAAAACCAGCGGCATTGGTGACATAAGTGTCGGCGGTCTGATCAAACTTAAAGAGACCAGTCAAAGTCGCTGGCACCTAACTCTTGGGCTATCACTTCCTACCGGCTCCAACGATCAAACTGGCGCAATTCTTACACCAATGAATCAACGACCAAGCATCCGACTGCCCTATCCGATGCAACTGGGTTCAGGTACATACGATTTGATCAGTGGACTAAACTATGCAGGTCACCGTCATCAATGGGGCTGGGGTGTTCAATGGCGTAGCGTTGTTCGTCTACAGGAAAATGATGACAATTATTCGCTAGGAAACGAGCATGGTTTGCATAGCTGGCTTAGCTATCGAATAAGCCAGCGGATAAGCACATCACTTCGACTTACCTACGAGGATAAAGGCAACGTCGATGGCATGGACAAGCTAATCATGGGACCGGTACAAACCGCAGATCCAAATCGGCAGGGTGGACAACGTGTTAACTTTAGCATTGGCGCAAATTTGGTTCTCCCTGACGAGCGAATGCGAATTGCAATGGAAATACACACACCAGTGCAACAGGATCTGAACGGCCCGCAACTCGGAACCGACTGGTACACCACAATTGGCATCCAGTTCAGTCCTAGTGTGAAAAGCGGCCAATAGTGATGATGCAAGCTACATCGCGTGCAGAAAGCTCGAGCGAAACTGAATGCCCCAGTGACCATCTACAAGTGTCGCAATCCACAGCGTATCGAAAGTGTGATAGACCGTGCCGTCTTCGCGGCAACGGTCATTGCGCAGGGAAAGATGCACCTTGTCCTCCCCTGCGTGAAGCACTTTGAGGCTCGCAACTACCGTATGATGCCAACTCTCCTTTCTGAGAAGAGGTTCTGCTTTTCGTGATTGCTCAGCGAATTCTTCAGCGCTTTCAAGTCTGGTGAATTTTCCGTTGGCCAATCTGATATGTGGGTAATTCAGCGACTGTGCATGACCCTCATGATCCTGCGCGTTAAAGGTTTCAATGAAAGTATGGACCGCTGCAATACCGGCCTCTGCTGATTCGTTATTAATCGCTTTATTCTCCAAATCGTCAACTAGAAAATTCCGACCTAAGTGCCTCGCCGTTTTCATCAAGTGCCGGAATTTTTTCTGCCGCGAGCACCTGTCCATCATGAGTAACCCCTGGTGAAAAGAGATCTGCCTTTCCGGATGCAGTGTGAACCGTGATATAGCGGTTCTGCGGATGGTTCTTTAGATCATCCAACGTACTAATGCGACCATAGGCGATCCGCGCTTTCTCTAGTCGTTTAATAACCTGATCGCGGGACAATTTGCAAAAGACACTTTCGATAATTTTCTTCAAAGGCTTCCGGTTGCTAACCCGGTCGAGATTCTGAGCGAACCCCTCTTTATCAGTCAGCTTGGGATCCTCCAACACCTCCTCACATAACTGTTTCCACTCACGCTGATTCTGGATGGCTATTAGCACTTCTTTATCGTCGCCGCATCGATAAGCACCGTAGGGCGCTACAGTCGGATGGTTTAATCCTAGGCGTTCCGGAAGATGATTGCCATAGGCATATTGAATATAGGGAACGTTCATCCAGTCGGCCATAGCGTGATACATGGAGACAGACACGTGGCGACCTTTACCGGTTTTCTCCCGACCAATAAGAGCCTGCAACACTCCCTGAAATGCAGTCATCCCTGAAGATATATCACAAACCGAAACTCCAACCCGGGCACGACCGGCCTCATTCCCGGTTACTTCGACGAGACCGGACTCTGCCTGGACCAAAAGATCATACGCCTTTTGGAATTGATAGGGCCCTTCATCTCCATAGCCCGAAATCGAAACAGTAATCAGTCGCGGATTGCTTGCGCGCAGTTCATCAGAACCTAGTCCTAAACGCTCAGCCGCACCGGGAGCAAGATTCTGAATGAATACATCGGCTCTATCGAGCATATTGGATAACAATTGCCGGTCTTCATCCTGTTTGAGATCAAGACAGATGGATTCCTTACCTCGATTGAGCCATACAAAATAAGCGCTATCACCATTCACAAAATCATCGTAGTGGCGTGCCATATCACCTTCAGGACGTTCAATCTTGATTACTCTGGCGCCGGCATCTGCAAGTCTGCTGGAGACATAAGGCGCGGCCACTGCCTGCTCAATAGAGAGCACTAATATTCCATCCAAATCGTTCATAACATCTATGCCTTTGCGCTTAACATCAATTCGATGATCCCCTTTATACGGTTTCCCTTCAAGGAACATCAAATCGCAAAGATCCGAAACCTAGACATTTAATTCAAGGTAGCGTTATATCCCAAGAACATTATGAAACAGGTATTTTTACAATGACTACTTACACCGTATCTCTCGACACGAAAGAAGATGCACTGGAAATAGTAGGAGGGAAGGGTCGATCTCTCGCAAAACTTGTAAACGCCGGATTCAATGTTCCGGGCGGATTCCAGGTAACAACGTCAGCTTATAAGAGCTTTGTGGCATCCCATGGTTTACAGGATGAAATTATCGCACTGGCAAGACCCGCAGTCGTCGATGGTCGAACGTCATTCGAACAGGCCTCGAAAGATATTCAAGCATTGTTCTGCAGCAAAGACCTGGCGGATGACATAACAACAGAGATTTCTCGAATCTATGGAACCCTAGACAGAAAACCTGCAGTTGCCGTGCGCTCTTCGGCGACTGCAGAAGATTTACCAGGTCTATCATTCGCAGGGCAGCAAGAAACCTATCTAAATGTAAGGGGCTCTGACGAAGTTACTGCAGCAGTGAAAAACTGTTGGGCTTCTCTCTGGACAGCACAAGCAATCAGTTATCGACATCAAAATGGTATCGAGCAGAATTCAGTGGCGATGGCCGTAGTCGTCCAAGTTATGGTCCCTTCAGAGGTGTCCGGCATTCTCTTTACTGCAAATCCTGCCACTGGTGAACGTAATGAAATGATCGTAAACGCCAGCTTCGGCCTTGGAGAAGCCGTTGTAAGTGGCCAGGTCACACCCGATACCTATATTGTCGATAAAGCGAGCTTAACGGCTAAGGAAACCATTATAGGGCCAAAGGAACAGCAGGTAGTCGCCGATGGTGAACAAGGCACAAAATTGGCTGATGTCCCCGACAGCGATAGAAAATTGTCATCAATGTCAGAAGAAATGCTCAAGACACTTGGTGAAACTGCCATAAAAATCGAGCAACTATATGATGGATTACCACAGGACATAGAGTGGGCGTTTGAGGATAGTCGATTACTATTACTTCAATCACGGCCAATCACCAATCTCCCTGTCCAACCCATTGATGTGGAATGGATACCGACACCACCAGCCAAAATCCTGTACCGGCGGCAGATCGTGGAGAACATGCCCGACCCGATCTGTCCATTATTTGAAGAGTTGTACCTGACGGAAGGATTGGAGTCAGGTCGCAGTGGCCCAAGCATCCAAGTTGGAGGTGGACCCGGCTTTGTCACCTGTAACGGTTACGCCTATAACCGGGCGGATTCTCCAGGAAATCACATTGACCCAAATTCCTCTGAAGAGGAATTGAAAGCTGCGCATAAAGCAATGATCGATGAAATTTGGGAGCGGTACGGCGATCAGTCAGATAAAGAACAGGACGATATGGCGCTGTTTCGTTCGGAACTATCACCTGAAGATCAGACAGCATTTGACGAAGTTGCTGCAGACTATGACGGTGACAATCTGGCACACGAACTCACCTTACCTCCTTCCGAAAACCCCACCTACGTTGCTAATAACAAAACACAGAGTAATGATGAACGCTGGCAGACTTGGCAAGACAAGGCAAAACCTCGCCTGATTGGCACAGCAGAGAAGTGGCGGAAGCTGGAAATAACTACCGCCTCGGACGAGCAGCTTCTCGAGGGGATTCGCGATATGGGCATCGAGGAGGGCTACTACTGGACCAGTAACACTAGTCACACCTTTGGCATCTCGAAATCCACCGATGACCAACTACAGTGTTTTCTTCATGAAAACCTGCCAGACGATCACTACATAAGTGGGCAGTTCCTCACTGGATTCGAGTCGAAGACCTTGCAGGCAAATACAATTCTGTTCGACATCGCCAAGCAGATACGGGCAAGTGAAGACCTGTCCTATCTGATCATCGTTACACCATCGAAGTTCTTGCTTGAAGCGCTACATCAACATGCCGAAGGCGAGCCCATTCTCAAGGCACTGGATGATTACTTCGCTGTGTACGGCCATCAGGGATATAGCCTCGATTTCATTGAACCCACCCTGGCTGAAGACCCTTCCGCTACATTCGCAACCCTAAAATCTATGGTTCAGGACCCAGACTATGATCCCAAGAATCAGGAAATCCGTGCGTCTGCCGTGCGTGAACAAAAGTTTTCCGAGGTTAGTGAAAAACTCGACGGTCTCAACTACTGGCAGTTCCGTTATCGATTGTGGTTCGCCCGCAGATACAATCAGATTCGCGAAGAGACCGCGTTCTACTTTGGCTACACATGGTCAGAACTTCGACCCATGGCCTTCGAACTGGGTAAGCGCATGGTAGACGCAGGAACGTTCCTCGATCCTGAAGACACCTTCTATATGGTCACCGAAGAGCTAGTGAGGGCAATTGAGGCACGTAAGGAAGGTAAAAGCATTCCAGAACTCGGAAAGCTTGCTGCCGAGCGCCGCCAACTTCGGGAAGCACGCAAGTTATTACATCCACCAGGAACCATCCCGGAAGAAGCCAGCAAAATTCCATCGGTTCGGTTCAAGGAAACCCAGATCAGGAACGATGATTCCAGTGATTCGCTAAACGGTTTTGCCGTGAGTTCCGGAAGGATAACAGCGAAGGCCAGCGTAATTCTGTCACAGAATGATTTCGACAAGATGGAGCCGGGGTCAATCCTGGTGGCACCCAATACCACACCCGCCTGGACACAACTTTTTGCTCACGCCGTAGGCCTCGTCACTGACATGGGTAGCATCCTTGCACACGGCTCAATTGTGGCGCGGGAGTACGGTATCCCAGCGGTGTTAGGGGTCGGTAACGGTACTGTGCGGATAAAACACGGGCAGGAGATCACCATCGATGGCGATGCGGGGACAGTTGATATTCACGAGGAGGATGCCTAAGCGGGTGATCCATTCATCGGTCAGCAGCGTAAACAAATGAAATTATTCGCAACCCTGGCGACAGAAATCATCGTTGCTGTCGTTATAGAGAGTAATCACATTTTAGGCGTAATAATGACACTACTATATCTATTACTTTGTCCGTTTCTATTGCTGCCCCTGTTCGTTCAGGGTGAGCCAAGAGAAGTCGCGGTCCCTATAGACAAGCGAGAACGATAACATAAAACCCGCAAAATCGGGCGAATAAGTACCCATTGACCGAAGGCGATAGGTTGTTAACATCTGCTCTCCACTACCCCGGTAATAAAGAAACTAGCTGGAGAGCATTTTGGCAGAAGACATTGTAGACATACTGATTATTGGGGCGGGCGCTTCCAGCGCTGCTGCCGCGTGGAGTCTATCAGATACCAAGATGCGTATTCTGTGTCTGGAGCAAGGCGACTGGATGAATCCGGCCGACTATCCCAGCACCAAGAAACACTGGCAGGTATTGCTTGATCCGGATTACAACCCAAGCCCAAACGTGCGCAAGCGCAAAGCTGATTACCCCATCAACGAAGACGAATCTTCTGTTGGTGTAGCAAATTTCAACGGCGTCGGAGGTGGGACCATACTTTACTCTGGTCACTTCCCACGCCTAAAACCGTCAGATTTCAAAACTAGGACTCTCGATGGGGTCGGAGAAGACTGGCCCGTTGACTATTACACGCTGGAGCCGTACTTCGCACAGAATGATCGCAACATGGGTGTATCTGGTCTCGCCGGTGATCCGGCGATCCCTTATCACGAACCCCCACTGCCACCGGTACCCATTGGCAAGATGGGTGAGGTCATGGGTAAAGGGCTCAACAAGCTGGGCTGGCACTGGTGGCCATCAGACTCCGCGATCATCACCGAGGATTACGAGGGCAGAGAAAAGTGTATCAATCTCGGGCCATGCAACTACGGTTGTGCTCAAGGTGCCAAGAGCAGTGTAGATATCGCCTACTGGCCCATGAATCAGCGATTGGGGGTTGAACTGAAAACGCGGTGCCGCGTTCGCGAAATTACCGTTGATGAAAAGGATATGGCGACCGGCGCAATCTACATTGATGAGGACGGTATCGAACATCATCAGCGCGCAGAAGTTGTGATCATGGCCTGCAATGGGATCGGTACCCCTCGACTACTTTTGAATTCCAAATCAGCACGTTTCCCCGACGGTCTGGCTAACCGCTCCGGCCTCGTAGGTAAGAATCTGATGTTTCACCCCTGGGGATTCGTTCAGGGAATATTTGAAGAACGACTGGAATCCCACCTAGGGCCAATGGGTACCTGCATGCTAAGTCAGGAGTTCTACGAGACCAATCGCAATCGTGATTTCGTACGTGGTTATACACTGCAAATAACCCGCGGACAGTCCCCCATAATGACGGCAGTCAATCACACCCTGCGCGGTAAAATTCCCTGGGGCGCGGAGCATCATGCAGGTTTCGAGAGATATGCCGGCAGCTCAGTAAACATGAATATCTGTTGCGAAGATCTACCGGAAGAATGCAACACGGTGACGCTTGACCCCACTCTTACGGATTCCGATGGCATTCCAGCACCCAAAATCACTTATCGACTCAGCGAGAACAGTGAACGCATGATGGATCATGCTATCGGCAAGGCTACCGAGGCGCTGGAGGCGGCGGGCGCTTTTCAAATCGATAAACTGGGTCACACGCGCAATACGGGGTGGCACCTGATGGGTACTGCCCGCATGGGTAACGACCCTGAGAAGTCCGTCGTGAATAGCTGGGGACGATCACATGATGTAAAGAATCTCTTTATTATCGATGGCAGCATTTTTGTTACCGCAGGCGCGGTCAATCCAACAACCACGATTCAGGCGCTTGCACTTTATGTTGCAGATACCATGAAGAAAAACCTTGCCAACCTATTTGACTAGAGGATCACCATGGCAGACGTGATTGCATCAGACAGTTTTCTAACAGAAGCCCAAAGTCGCAGCCTGAGGGCGCTACTTGATTTGATTATTCCGGCAGATGCAGATCGAGGTATGCCCAGTGCTGCAGACCTTGATTTAGTCGGTTATGTAAACGAATTCGCGAGCAATCAGATCGCTGGCATCAAGACCGAACTTGATGCACTGGATCAGGCCGCCCAGTCCGAAACCGGGTCACTCTTTGGTGAGCTAGGGAAAGATGAACAACAGGCACTATGTAACCACCTTCGTGAGTCGGATCCTCGTTTCGCAATTGCTATCGTGGTGCAAACCTTGAACTGTTACTACCAGGATGACCAGGTCGTGACCGCACTGGGCTGGGAAGCACGACCACCATTTCCAAAAGGCAATGAGGTCCCACAGGCAGACCTTTCCTTGCTGGATCCTGTTCGAGAACGCGGCCAAATTTATCGCGATTGAAATTTCGTAATGTCTTCTGAATTAGACAATCTAAAAGTCTACGGCGAAACAGAAGTCGGCTGGGATGAAAACACGCCACCCAACGAAAAGCTTGATGGCAAGGGTAACGTAATACCCGCAGAGGACCTCCATCGTGAAGATCCCTTTGCGCCATCCCGCCGTGTCTACGATGACCCGGAAGTCGAAGCGCTGCGCGACAAGCTGCGCCGGAATAACGGGATGCGCGGCCTTGACATATTTGATCCCAATGAAATAGAAGAGATCACGCGAACCTTTCGCCGCGACGGATTCGTGGTGGTTCGCGATCTCCTTGATGAGGAACAGTTGGACAGATTTCGCGAAGGCTGTGCTCGCGTCCTCAAAGAGCTGCTTTCCATACCTGGTCCTGATAATCGCAAATACATGACGGAGACTGGACGACTGCCGCATCGTTACAGTTACGGCACCGCATCGTCATCCAGGCATCTAATGCACGATCCTGTATGGGCCTCAATGGTAGACCTGCCAACGACCACACCCATTCTTACTGCCTTGATGGGTAACGATGAATACTACGTATGGGGTGGAGGGGGCGACCTTTGTCTTCCCGGTGCTATCGAGTACCAGCAACTACACGCCGACTTTAAAGACACACAGAAAAACGGAGAGGTTCGACTGGACTTCCTAAGGGCCACAGGCCTGATAGACGTGGATACGGATAAGTCATTTGAAGAGTTGGACTTTCCTACAAAACGTCTGGTGTTCGACCAAACACCGCCGACGGTAACCATCAACTTTCTGATGTCTGATTTAACCTGGGAAAACGGGCCAATCCGTCAGATTCCAGGAACCCATACGATGTCTCAGAACCCTCCCACACTGGCCGAAGAAGCAGACTGGATGCGCTGGTCTACGCTGGTAGGTGCCACCGCCGGATCCGGGGTGTTCCGGGACAATCGTGCATGGCACAGTGCAACGCCGAATCTTTCAAAAGAGATCCGATCGCTGCCCAACCTGGAGTACGTTCCAGGCTGGACTGATGAACAAACGCTGCTGAAATCTATGCCCTATGAGATCTGGGAGACACTAACACCCCACGGGCAGAAAATTTGCCGTGCAATAACCGAAGAACAGGGCGTCTGGCCGGAGGGAGCTGGAACGATGCACCCGCTTGCCAGCAAACGAATCTGGACAAAGAAGCGTCACACAAAGGAATAACAACCGAGATTTCACGTATGCTTGCGCCAAAAGCGCGTCTGGAGTTATAAAAAATGACCATACAATCTACCGTCCCGCTCGATACTCTCGATAACGGGCTCGAAGTCGTTGGCGGCAAGGGGCGCTCATTATCCCGATTGTTGAATGCCGGTTATAACGTACCTGGCGGCTTTCAGGTGCCTACCTCAGCCTACCGGGCGTTTGTTGCGGAGAACAACCTGCAATCTAACATTTTGGCCCTGGCGAAACCTGCCATCGTTAACGGTACGGTTTCTTTCGAGCAGGCATCCGAGGATATCGCACAACTGTTTCGCGACCATGCGTTGTCGACAGAAATGCACACGGAGATTTCCGCTGCCTACGATGCGCTTTCGGGTGCGTCCGCCGTTGCGGTTCGATCTTCGGCGAACGCAGAGGATCTGCCGGAGCTGTCTTTTGCTGGCCAGCAGGAAACTTACCTCAACGTCACAGGGGGCGCGGAAGTCGCTGCGGCCGTAAAGAATTGTTGGGCGTCACTATGGACATCTCAGGCAATCAGTTACCGTCACGAAAACGACATCGATCATGCCTCGGTAGCAATGGCTGTGGTGGTGCAGGTTATGGTCCCCTCAGATGTGTCGGGTATTTTATTTACCGCAAACCCCACGAACGGGGAGCGTTCAGAAATGATCGTTAACTGCAGTTTTGGCCTGGGCGAGGCAGTGGTGAGCGGCCAGGTCACACCGGATACCTATATCGTTGACCGACAAAGCCTTGCAGTAAAAGAAACGGTTATTGGGGCCAAGGATCAGAGGATTGTCTCTGACGGTGACCAGGGCACCCGCATGGAAGATGTACCCGAAGCAGAAAAGGGTCAATCGTCCTTATCAGAGGGTCTGTTGCGAGAACTATCGAAATTGGCACTTAGCGTGGAACAAGAGTTTGACGGCATACCCCAGGACATCGAGTGGGCAGTGTCAGAAGAAAGGCTACATCTTCTCCAAGCCAGACCTATCACCAATCTACCGCCCCAACCGATGCAGGATGTCAGTTGGCCGGAAGTGCCTGGCTCTCAGCTGATCAAGAGAATGGCAGCGGAGGTGATGCCGGAGCCACTGTCACCGCTGTTCGAGGATCTATATCTTCGTGCCTTGTTCGATACGCAAACCTGGCCGGAAGGATATGAATATAAAGGGTCGCAAACCCGGAATTTTCTGAAGAATTTCGTGATTGCCACTGTTAATGGGTATGCCTATACCTCCATTCCCATCGACAGTCATAAGGACTGGGAGAGCTTTATTGGCAATGTTCGCGAGGAGGTAGGCGATATCCCCTGGTACCGGTGGCTGCAGCTCATTTTCAGTCCCGGGGATCAGGCCATGGAGAAGGGCATAGGACGAGGTATGCAATTTCTGCTCATGGACCCCTCAGGGCTCCGTCATCAGTGGGTCTTCACAATCCTAAAGTGGTGGCGCATGTTACATCGATCAGACGGCGTCAAGCGCTGGGGAAAAGTGGACCTGCCCGCGTACCTCAAGGGACTTGAACGCTGGCAGTCACTCGATCCCGCAACTGCGACAAACGAAGAATTGCTGCATGGCATACGCGATCTCACGGTGGTCGAGGCCCGTTACTGGCACGTGCTGCGCCGTATTATTGGTGCAGCCAAGGGCACCGACATGGCGTTGCAGATGTTTTGTGAAGAAAATGCACCGGATATGGGGTTTGCCAGCGGCACGTTTCTCTCCGGCTTCAAATCGAAGGTCGTGGATGCGGAGATGGACATGCGGGTTATCGCTGATGAGTTTCGCAACAACCCGCGGCTTTACGAGTTGACTATCACTACTCCCGCAGCGCGGTTTCTTCGTTTACTAAAAGAACACCCCGAGGGTGGAGCAGCCCATGAGGCCATCGACCGATATCTTAATGACTACGGTTTACAGGTATTCAATCTGGACTTTGCAGAGCCATCGTTACGTGAAGCACCCTTGCCGTTCGTCGTCAGTCTAAAGGCCCTGATTCGTGACAGTGGATTTGATGTTGCGACTAGACAGAAAGAGGTGGCGAAGAATCGCCGAGCGAAATGGATTGAGGCGCTGAAATTCTTCAAGGGTAGAAAGCGCATAGATTTCTTGCGGATATACAACACCGCGAGAATTAACTATCCCACACGGGAGGCCGCCATCTTCTATATGGGTAAGGCCTGGTCGCTGCTACGACCGTTCGCGCTTGAACTTGGCACACGGCTGACGGCGCTCGGGACCATCGCGCAACCAGACGACATCTTTTACCTGACCAACGATGAGTTACAGCGGGCCATCGCGGCCGCGGCAGATGGCGGACCCTTAGCGGAGCTTGTAGACCAAGCTGTGGCAAAACGTACATTGCGGGAACAGCGCCAGCGACTGATACCCCTACCTGCAGTCCCTCCTGAGAACAAGCTGGGGTGGGCGGGTGACAGAAAAGCCTTCGATACCGTGAAGATCAACGATGATGATGCCGATGTATTGAGCGGGTTTGCGGTAAGTCCCGGTTCGGTAACGGGACCTGCCAGTGTCATCATGTCGCCTAACGACTTCAGCAAGATGAAACCCGACTCGATCCTGGTATGCCCGCTCACGACGCCCGCCTGGACCCAGTTGTTTCCGCATGCGACCGGCCTGGTGACGGATATTGGTAGCATTACCGCGCACGGGTCCATTGTTGCGAGAGAGTATGGTATCCCAGCAGTGTTGGGGACGGGTAATGGCACCCAGGTCATCAAGGACGGACAAATGATTTCAGTCGATGGGGAAAAGGGTATAGTCACCATTCTTGAGGAGTAATCACGAGGCCTATAGGGCTCCACCATATCCGCTGGGGTAAATACAACTAGCACTTTCGTGTATCCTGTGCACCAAAACGCAGTGGGGAGTAATGACTTGAAAATTACTAACGTAAAAGTCGATATGTTCGACTGGACGACTGAAGCCTGGAAGACCGGCGTCGGCACAGAGTTTGGCTCTACGCGCCAGCTGGGTGTGGTAACAGTCGAGACTGACGAGGGCGTCAGCGGCAATGCATTCCTCGGTTCCTCGCGTATGGGGGCCGATCACTTCGCTCCCGGCCTGATCGAATTTATCAAACCCATTGTTATGGATCGTAATCCGCTGGATATCGGCCAAATCTGGTGGGAGATGTGGAAAATGAACCGGTCTGTTTTTACAAACGTGATCGGCGCGGTCGATATCTGCCTCTGGGACATCAACGGTAAATTGGCCGGACAACCTATCCACCGCTTACTGGGTACCTGCAAACATGAGGTCCCTGCCTACTCAAGCACCGCCTACCACGAAACTATCGAAGCCTACGCAGAAGAAGCCATCCTCTTTAAAGAGCTTGGCTGGTCAGCTCATAAGCTACATCCCCACGGTGACCCGGAAACAGACATCAAAATCTGCCAGGCGGTTCGTGATGCCGTAGGCGATGACATGCTGCTTATGCTCGACTCTATGTGGGCCTATCGCTATGCCGAAGCTTTACGTGTGGGTCGAGCCATTGAGGAACTGGACTACTACTGGTACGAGGACCCGTTAGTCGAAGAAGACATCTACAGCTACACCAAACTCCATGACAAGCTCGATATTCCGATTATGTCCACCGAATACGTACCTGGGCGTTTCTATGGCAACACCCCCTGGATCACCCAGCAGGCAACGGACATTCTGCGAGGCGATGTCGCGGTCACAGGAGGCATCACTCCACTGGTACGTACCTGCCACCTGGCGGAGGGTTTCAACATGATGTGTGAGATTCACCACGGTGGTAACAGCCTGAACAATGTCGCCAATCTTCACGTCACCATGGCGGTGCCCAACTGTGAGTTCTATGAAGTGTTCCCATGCACCGGTGCCAACAAGTTTGGACTGGTGGAAGACATTGAAGTCGACGACAAGGGCCTGGTGTATGCACCTACCGACCCTGGACTGGGTTACGAAATTGACTGGGACCTGTTGGAAAAGGGTTACACGGCGACAGCCGAATAGACTTCGCTCAGCCTAACTATCAACAAGCATTCCTTTGCATATCACTAATCGTCTAGTTCGATATCAACCCCTAACGCAATGGAAATAACCTCAAGATCTTCTGCTAACTGCAGAAGATCTGTACTGGCTGAGTACTCCACAACCGCTTTGGCATCAAACATTGGTTCACCAGTCATCGCCGCTTTCACTATATTAGTGTTAAGTTCCAACACATTGATCTTTTGCGTCGCTAGCGCGCTTGAAACATCATGCACAATGCCCGGTCGGTCAAGCCCTAAAAGGGTTAACGTATGCTTACTAGTCTTCTCCTCGAATGTCTCGCTACCACGCTCCACGACAACTGTTAGACCTTGATCTTTAAGTCCCTCTAACGAGCTTATGATCACGTCTATCTGATCATCATCAGCGCCAACTTGGATGATACCAGCAAACCACCCTGCCAGCTGACTAAGGCGGCTCTCCAGCCAATTACCATGATGATCACTAATGATCTTCGAAATCGATTCCACCAGACCAGGCTTGTCCTCACCAATGAATGTGAATACGACGTTGGTTCTCACAGATATGCCTCAGCGATTACAGGGTCTTTCAGAAGGGTCTACAGGCACAGCAAAATCCTTTATCGCCTTCAGAATTTGACGACAGGTAATCTGTCCTACCGGTTTCCCATCAACCGAGATTGGGAGTCTTCCATGGTTGTTGTCTAACATGGAACTGGCGCCCCGAAAAATGTCATCATGTGGGTGGCTGGATTCAACCTCAGTTGTCATCATATCAGGAACCAGAACCATTTCCGCTTCTTCTCCAGCATTTACGATAGCACGCAAACAATCGAGCTCCGATAGAATACCAACAAGATTATTATCATCGTCGATCACACAAAGGCCAGACACCTTACACCTGAGAATCTGATACGCCACACGGAATACGGTCATCTCTAGCTTGACCTTTATTGGCTTATTCAACATGTATTTTTGAGATCAGGCGTCTGACATGAGGCATATTCAAATGTTTACCCAACTCGATAATAACAGATAAACAACAAGGCGAGATAGATGAAAATACGTGAATTAGGAACGAGCAAGAAGCAATGCCATCTGACGTGATTGCGCCAGTAAATCTCCGTTAGAATCCCAAAGATATCCATCCTCAATCATTCTTCCATTCTCAAGATCACGAGTATGCAGTTGACCCAAAACCCATTCTGAAGAGGGTCTGCGCCTTACATGAACCGTCAACTCTAAAGTAGGGGCCCAACCTATGTTTCCTAAAACACCAAAAACGGACGGAGGGAAGGCATCCGCAAAAAGAACGGTAGTTAAAGAATCCGGCAACTGACCATCCGCTAGCCGGATCCATCCAGATACCTTAGCCTCGCCTGCAGTAGCGGCCTTCACTTCATCAGGGTGAATACGTATATCGAGTCTTTCCAACAACGGCAGGGCAACGCCCTGTTCTTCCGCAGATCGCTGGGGACACACATCAGGAGGTGGCATTTCTGGTGCTGGTATCAACAGTGAAGGTGAATCTTTGTCGCTTGGATGAGATAAATCTCCAAAACCTGCAAGCACTTCCAAGCGTGCTTTCCCTTCTTGGGAAAGGGTTGCCCTCGTTGTACTAACCGTCCTGCCAACCCGCAGAATTTCCGCGCCAACCTCGCATGGAGCATCTGGAATGCCTGGACGTAAGTAGTGTGAGGTCACTGTAAGCGGATCTTGATGCTGTGGTGACAATTGCCGAATAGCCTGCATCGCGATGCAGACCAAATAACCACCATTGGGCGCATCTCCAATATTCCATTTTCCACTGACTCGTCCGGACCATCGCCCTTCGCCCACAGATTCCAATGCTGTTTCGATGTCAAAATCCGTCATGGTGCATCACTAGGTAAAAAGGACAAGCATAGCGTTATTTTGATTGACCGTGCTAATTAAGCTGTGCGGGGTCCTAGAGTAAGCTTATGTATATGCGCCTTCTCTATATTTTGTTATTTGCAATGGAACGCACCCCCTCGTAAATAGGACCCTGAAAACTATCGAGCCACTTTAGCCATGTAAAAAAGCTGGTCAACGCAGCCATAACAGTCACCAAAGACAATAGAATTACCTTGCAAACCAAAGAAACGGGATGTAAATCTGGAGTTCGTGTAGAACGTCTAATAAAGACTGACGTGGGTCTCAACGGTTATTCGAGTACCTACTACCCGCTCTAGCTGGAGGAACATCTCCATCATCGCGCGCAATGGACGAAAAAAATCGCATCATCCGACAATTATTCAGCCCCTTGGGGATAAATGGCTAAGAAATCGATTTTCCGCAAGGGTGACCAACCAGGAGAACGGAGAGATACCATCGTTATTACGGAAGCGAAAACCTTCTCGATGAGATTTCAGGTATACAGAGAAATAATCAAAAACCCTTAGACAGACTCGCTAGGACAACGAATAACTAAGATCTAGATCCTCGGCTGTCTGGTTAAACCACTCCACTACTTCACTATGAAACGGAATGCCTTCCTCCCTACGCTTTTCTGTTTCCTCATGCTCGATCAGACCCGCATAGTACACACGATCGTGCCCCTTCGCCGGTTTCATCGTCGATAGTCGTTCAAGCAAGCGGTCCATATCTGTCTTAAAGTCAGCAACATCAACAAACGCATCGATCTTCATCGCCATCATAAACAACCCGTATCCATCTTTTGCAAAATGTCCAGGGCCATTACCAGACAAAATCCCACTCATAATGTCGACGATGGTGGCAAATCCATAGCCCTTGTGGCTACCATTTTCCCTCGTCCCACCAAAAGGAAGCATCAGGAACTCGCCGTAGCCGGGCGCGTGCACCTTTTCCATTATTGGCTCACCCTCAAGATCCGTGATCCAGGCAGGTTCGAGGTGCGAACCTATCCGACGGGTCAACATGAGCTTATTAGCGGCAACTTGTGTTGTAGCAACATCAAAAACGAAGGGTGGCAGTTTCCCTGCCGGAACTCCCCAAGCAATTGGATTAGTGCCGTATACAGCTTCAGCACCAAATGTAGGCACCTGTAATTTACCACCAACTGAATGCATTGATACACCAATCATGTCGCGCCCGATAGCCATTAGCGGGTAGTACGCCAGCATACCAGCATGACCACAATGCTGAACTACTACAGATCCAAGACCAGTTTCTTCGGCTTTGTCTATCGCCATTTGCATGGCCTTTGGCCCAATCTGAATACCCAGACCGTGGTCCGCATCCAACGTAGCGCTAACCAGGGACTCCCGCACTACCGTGGTCTTCGGTCGCGGGTTGATAGTTCCATTGCCGTACCCTCGGATATACGTCCGTAGCATGTTGGAAACGCCGTGGCTCTCACAGCCTCGAAGATCACTGGTCAACAATACATCCGCGGATAGAGCCGCGTCTTCATCGGTTTGACCCATCTTCCTGAAAATCTCCTCGGTCGCCGCACGAATGACTTGTTCCTTTACAAAAACCTTATCGGCATCCGGCACCAGAAAGCGCTCAAGCATTAGTGATTTCCTATATGATTTTCGAGATGCTGCAAGTTTAACCAAACTACAAACCCGTCTCCATTACCAGTAACTCTCGATATCTTTGGGTCGATTAATTAAACTAGCGCGACGCTCACCATCGCGAAATGATAATGAAAATCGAAGCATTAGGACACGTTGTTATAAAAGTCAGCAACCTAAAGAAGGCAAACGAATTCTACGAAGGCCTGCTGGGTTTACCTGTATGTGCTAGAACGAAGGGCATGACGTTCTATTCTCTAGGTAATCATCACGATTTCGCCGTCGCAGAAATCGGCGAGGACGCGAAACCTGCAGATCTCCAATCCGTTGGACTAGCTCACGTCGCCTTCAAGATAGGCGAGGACTTAGGCAAGCTAAAAGAAGCAAAAACGCAATTGAATGACGCAGGAATTCAGTCGACAGCGATTAACCACAACGTAACCAAGTCACTCTATTTTTCAGATCCCGACGGCAATGGAGTAGAGCTTTACATTGATGCGTCAGATTCTTGGAAAGAAGACTCAAGTCAGGTTGCCCATGTGGAGCCTTTGGAACTTTAGACCCTATGAGTGAGTTCCAACCACCTACCCTGCGTCAACGAGCTGGTGCCGTCGCCGATCTGGCACGGGAGCATGCCGCAGAAACAGAGCAGCTGAGACAATTGCATCCTGAGGTTCTTCAAGCAATGCAGGATATGAGTTTGCCCCAACTCTTAAAACAGGGTTCTATTTCGACAATCCGAGAGTTTATTGACGTGTGTGGCATCCTCTCCGAAGGAGACATGTCTACTGGTTGGTGCAATTTTGTCTGGGGAATACATAACTTTCTAGCTGGCCTTTACCCTGAGGAAGTACAGGAGAAGATCTGGCAAAACCCTAAAGCCCTAATATCAGCATCACTCGGCCCAGTTGGACACACTGAATCTGTGACTGATGAAGGTGCGATCGTTTCCGGAAGATGGCGGTTCAACTCGGGGTGCGATCATGCCGATTGGTTGTTGCTGGGGATCAGCCAGGAAGGCGGCGAGCCGTACCTTGGCTTGCTGCACAAATCGGAGTACGAAGTCGATGACACCTGGCAGGTACTAGGACTAAAGGGTACTGGCTCAAAAGACGCGGTGTGCAAAGAAGTAAATGTACCCCCTGAACGATTACTACCAGCCAGTATGAGCCTAGTCCCGCACGGGGCGTTACTTGTCCTCGTTATCGTCGGACCGATCATTGGTGGTGCCCAGTCTGCCGTAAATGAATTCGCCAGAAAAATTGGCTCATCTGCAGAACAGGCTTTGTTGCTGCGACTTGCTGAAGCAAGCGCCGAAGTCGATACAGCACGAACTGTAGCCTTGGTCGCTGCCGACATCCTTGATGTAAACCCTGCGCCAAATCCATTCATCACCGCACGTATACTTCGTGATTCTGCCTTTGCAGCACGTCTCTGCAATAATGCGACAAAACGATTGTTTGAAGCTGCAGGTGGTACTGAACTACACGAAAGTCGCAGGCTACAGCGGATTTTCAGGGATGTGACGGCCGGATGTGCGCATGCACGATTACAGTGGGAAGGGCAGGTTTTGCCTTATGCCCATATGTTGGTTGGTGAATAGATGTTGGTCGGTGACTAACTACGACGAGTCGTTCGAGAAAAGCAATAACGATCTAGCGGGCGGTTCAGATTAAGACAAGGGTAGCGAATTCTTTGGCGAACTCTTTGATCACTTCTTTATAACGTCCAAAAAATTTTGAGCCAAGTTCGCTAATACTGATTATGGGAAGCCAGATTGGCGTGCTAGAGAAATCCATATACCAAATGATCAGCTTTCATATCCTTACAACCGACAACGATTTTCTGGATCGTATCAGGGTAATGCACAACCAAGCTCACTACGATATCAAGCCTGCATACTAAAACCTTTGGTTAGAGCCTTTGATAGCCACGGTACAGAAAATGGAACGTTATCTGACAAGGAAAATCGAACTTTCGTGAGATATCATTTCTCACCCGGCATCTATTTAAATAAAGATGCACTATGCGATGCTTGGCCTTCGGCAGCTCGTTAGATTTGTCTACAACCCCTCAAAATAAACCTTGATCTGGCTCATTTAATCTGGCCTCATAAAATCTTAGTCACTGCCTCTCATGTTGATTAAATGCGAGTATTGATAACCAACGATGATGGTATCGAAAGCCCTGGCATCCGCGAATTAGCGCGCCACATAGAAGGTGCTGGCTACGAGGTGATTGTTATCGCACCTGACCATGATGCATCAGGAACCAGTGCTTCACTGGGCCAGGTTGGTTCGGGAAATCCTGTCGCAGTGACACGAACCTCGATCGAAGGACTCGAGGGACCCGCCTACGGCATTGGAGGACCACCTGCATTGTGTGTCGTCGCAGGCTATCTTCAGGCACTCGGACCATTACCAGATTTAGTAGTGTCCGGGATCAATGCCGGTCTAAACACAGGACGAGCGGCACTCCATAGCGGCACAATCGGAGCTGCGCTAGCAGGTCAGAATTTCGGCATTAGATCGCTCGCCGTCAGTCTCGCACAAGCAGAAAATAACTGGTTCTGGGAAAGCGCCGCGGCAATTGCCGTCAAAGTTTTACCCACGTTAGCTGCCGCTCCCGAAAGAAGCGCGCTAAATCTCAATGTACCGGGAGTCCCCCAAGGGGAGGTCAGCGGCATTCGCTGGGCCGAACTGGGTAAATTTGGTGCAGTAAAAAGCGCCATCGAAAAAGTTGAAGACAACAAGATATATTTTCACATGGTGGACTCGGGATACGAACCAGATGAACTTACCGATCTTGCCACCGTGCGCGCTGGTTACGCATCTCTTACTTCAATACACGGTACAGTTGAGGTTTGGGGACCGGACGGGCAACCGGGCAAAATGTTCCATCCAGAACATGGAGTGCACGCCGCCTCAGCAGGACACGAACTGCGTCCATCAAAAGCCGTGTTCGAAACGCCTATCTTCGACCTCTCCCACTTCAGGAATGCAGGCGCCAACAACTAGCTGCTTAACGCATCTCCTTCTCTCCAGGGTGACAATTGACCTTCATAAACACCCGGGCCTTTCCGGAAATGTGCGGCTTCGTCTAGGGTTTCAACGAAAGGCATGCCTCTCGGATACAGCCTGTCGCTTCGGGGTCTGGGTCCTGCCTTGGATACATGACCCCACAGCGAATGACCAACAACTTCCTCAGCGATAGCTGCAGCTTCGATCAGTTTGTCCAGGTCATAGCCAGTCTCGATTCCAAGTTCATGACAAAGATCAACAAAATCTTCTGTAGGCACATGCCCCGCAGCTCGGCCATTACCGCAATAAGGACAACCGCCCATGCCACCAAGAGATGTATCAAAACTATCGACCCCCAACTTTAACGCAGCATAAAAACTGGCAATTCCCTGACCCCGAGAGTTGTGCAGATGCATATGGAATTTAGTCACTTCCGGATACTTCTCAGAAATGGCCTCCAGGGTCTCTTCAACTAAGTGGGGTGCGTTCCAGCCCATCGCGTCAAGAAAAGTCACCTTCGTGACTGGTACTCCCCGCTCCCGGTATTGAGCCATGATTTCTTCAAGGAGATTCATTCGCTGCTGAAGGGAAAACGGACCTTCATAGTTGGAGCCAAATGGATTACCTAAACCAACACTCGCGCTTTCTGCCCCCGCCTCCACAGCAGCTTCAACGGTTCCCTGAACAGCTTCCAGTTGTTGCGCCTGAGTTCGATTATAGTTGCGTCTGGCAAAGGTATCGCAAAGCTCCACATTAGACCCGAACCCACCCCGGCCAGAACGTACGTCGATTTTCGGGTAATAGGCATCAGCTCTCTCGAAACCTTTTTTATTGAACACCGCTGCGGTATATCTGACCCCTTCCTTTGGTACAAATTTCTCGGCAATCTCATCGATACATGCCATCTGCGGCGTCCATTTGGGGTGGGCAAAGGAACCTATGGAAATGACCTTCGCGCCGGTCTCACCCAAAGCATCTAGTAAACGTAATTTCTCGGAAACCGGAATATCCGCACTCTCAATTTGCAGCCCTTCTCGCATAGTGTCATCAGTGATAGTTACCGATTTTGGAAATTCCATGATTCTTACCTCTATGGTTTGATCTGGTCTCGAGAGAGTAATGCACCGACCACAGATTTGGCAAATGCGTGCCAGGAAGGTCTGGTGATTCGTTGCGACGGAATAGGCAGCATTGTTGGCGCAAAGGGAGCAATGCACTCCCTATGGTTGCAGAATTCAGCAATACAGGCGCACTGCTCGAGGTTTGTTTCGCTTGCTTTGCAGCTTGCGAGCCTAGGCTAAAGGGTAGAAAGTAATTCCGAGATAATTATTTACCACCGCCACCACCAAATCCACCAAATCCACCAAATCCACCAAATCCTCCCTCTGACTGGCCATCCTTCGACCCAATATTCATCATGCCTCTTACAGGTGGTCTGGTTAATCTCGGCTTTCTGGTTTCTGCCGTGAAGTCATAATTCATCGTGAAGTCAACACCAGCCGTCGCAACCGGATTACCATCAACAAATCTCGGTGCGTAACGAAAATCAGTAATTACCGCAAGCGCGGCCTCGTTCAAACCTGGTGCTGTCGAACTTGCTACTCGCGGATTCCTTACAAACCCTCGTTCATCTACGGTAAAGCTAACCGTGACTCTTCCCTCTTTCGCTTCACCGGTGTTTTCCAGCTTAAATCCCGGCTCCTTCAAATAAAGAGGGGTAGCTGGCAGGCGCCACTCTTGACGCTGCCCAATCGCAAGACAATGTTTTGTCGCCTGCTCACTATTACCCACCCTCTCCAACACATCTACCAGCATCACACGTGCGGTTTTTTCCAGGTTTCCCATTTGCAGCCCGTCAGATTTGAATGCTGTGAGCGCATGTTCAAGGTGTTCGATCCTGTCAACGAGACGACCATCGTTTCCAGCAAACAGCGCCATATGATAATTGACCAAACCCAGCCTTACGTCATTTTCCACTAACGTGCCCCGATACGCCTTGTATGCTGCCTCGACAAAAGGCCGCGTGTGAAGATTCGCGCGACGTTTTAGCAAGATACCGACAATATCGAAATTCCAGGTACCGGTGACAATTGGGTTTTTGTGATTAGCCAGGATATCGGAAGCCCTTTGAAAATGTTCCAAAGCTTTGTCCGGCTTATTTGGATCAAGATTAGCTCGACCAAGCTCCACAAGCAAAGAAACCAGGTCATGGGCATCATCACCGTGTGCCTTCTCTATTATCTTAAGTTTTCCCTTTAGAGTCTTAGCCGCCTTTTTATACTCTCCCGTGTCGTTCAACAAAGACGCATAGTTAATTGCAAGCTTCGCTGTTGTAATGTGTTTCTTACCGTAAAGTTTCAAACCGAGTTTGTAAGCATCTGCCGCCGCGCCCAACGCAAGCGGAACATCCTCTGCCTCAAGATATTGATTGTAGGATTTGTATGCCTGACGAAAGTCAGACTTCAAGTCTGCGAACGCAGACACGTGGAACAGTAAAGCAAGCAGTACGCAGTATTTAACCAAGTTTTGAAACATCCCTGCATCCGTCCATATATTTAACTACCTAGATAGTAGGTTGCGCTCAACACACCATCAAATCAAGTATCCGTGCATAACATTAGGTCAGGGACCAGTCAGGAAACCCGCGCCCATTTTCGGTATGCTCAGCACATCGTTAAGACATACGAAAAACAATTAGGAGTCAGATTGAAGTCAACGATATTCCTCACAGTCATCCTTTTATCAGCCGTTTCAAAAGCGGCTGATTTCCATCATGTGCATATTCGCGCGGAAGACACCCTGCTAACGGCCACCTGGTATGCGGAGAATATGTCTGGCGAACAGCTTAGAGTGGCAAATTTTCACGGTGTTCGGTTTGCCAGGACGCTGCTCTTGTTCGCACCGAAGAATAGACCGGGTGCTGACGGATCAGAGGCACCTTCCACGTTAGAAAATAGCGATGGATCTGCGCTGGACCATCTTGGATTCAGCTTTAGCGACCTCGAATCACAACTACTTAATCTACAGCTATCTGGAGCCAAAGTCCTGCAACCAATTCGGGAGATGGGAGGTGGAATCAAGCATGCCTTTATAGAGGATCCTTGGGGTCAACGAGTAGAAATTCTGTCGGATCCCGATCTAACTGGCCTTCACCATGCACACGTTGTATCGCTGGACCCACATCGAAATATCAAGTGGTTTCAACAACAGTTTGGTGGCGAAGTGACCGATTTCAACGGAATACCTTCCCTTCCCTCCATCCGTTTCGGAGACTTTTGGTTAATTTCCTCCATCAGCGAGTCAGAACCAACGCCAAATATGTTTAGCATGCTGGATCATCTTGGCTTCCACGTAACCGACGTAGAGGAGCAAATGTCGAACATGCACGGAACTAGGGTCCTCAAACCCGCTCAGGGCTTTTACTGGTGGCAGGAAATTCCGTTTGTCCCAGGACCAAAAAACGGCTTTATAGAAAGTCCCGATGGAGTGACCATCGAGATCATGCAAATAAACTAATTCTTGGATAATTTAGTTCAGTTTCAGTTCAGCTCTGAACGACAAAAACTCGATGCGACCACATACGGGAGTTGAAACAACAAAGGAAGGAGTTTTCAATATGTGGAAATAGTTAATCACAATGGTTCCGATCATTACCATGGGACTTAGCGCACCCGCTTTCGCACTCACCGATGAGGAACGTGAAGCTCGTCATGTATCGCAGGGACCTAATCTTCGACGATAGGCACTACTCCGCAAGTCCGCAAGGTTTTTCTTTAGTATGTAGTATCAAGCCAGAAATAATGACCAACTCGACTCATCAGAGGCAAGGTTTGGGGTTGTTGGGCCTGCGGCGCCAGGGCAGGAAGTGCATTACTTTATCCATGAACCACTTGGTTTTGACAAATTTCTGAGCTGGGATAACCAGCTGCCCAATGACAGCAGGCTTTATCATGCTCTGGGAGCATAAACGCAAACACAAATACACCCTATTTCTTAGTAAAAAACTGTCAGCAGACAGCAATCCAACTCATGCTGGCCTCTGGAATTCTCTTAAAAATTTCTCTAGCGTTTGCGATGACTCTCACAACCACCTAAAACGTCCTAAACTGGAGCTTTTTGGTTGACTTCGAATAGCGTCAAAGTTAATTTACGGCTTTTGGTTGAACCCCTACCCCAGATAGTTACCTGCGTGTTCATAACGGCGGTAAAATTAGGACACAACCACGGTCTATAATCAGAATCTTTCTGAAAGGAAGAAGTATGCTTGTTGCAATCGTATTTATACTATTGGTCATTGGGTCAATAGCCTTTCACCTTGTAAGCCCCTGGTGGTTTACTCCCCTTGCTTCCAACTGGGGGACCATAGATCTCACCGTAGACATTACCTTCTGGGTAACCGGTGCAGTCTTTATAGCAGTCAATCTGTTTATGGCCTACGCAGTCATACGGTATAGAAATAAAGGTGCTGACAGCCCGCCAGCGCGATACGAACCGGAAAACCCAAAGCTTGAACTCTGGCTAACGGTTTTTACCGCAATCGGAGTAGCGGCAATGCTAGCACCAGGGCTATATGTCTGGAACGACTTCGTTCATGTGCCGGACGAAGCCTGGGAGTTTGAGGTAGTTGGTGAGCAGTGGCGATGGACCTATCGTCTGCCCGGTAAAGATAACAAACTTGGCACTTCCGATGCCAAGTTTGTGAGCCTCACCAATCCTCTGGGTGTTAATCCAAGAGATCCTCATGGACAGGACGATCTGATTATTCTTAGCAATACCGTACATATTCCCATTGACAAGCCTGTGAAAGCTAACCTGCGCGCTAAAGATGTACTGCATGATTTCGCGGTTGCGGAATTCCGAGTAAAAATGGATCTGGTTCCTGGGCTTGTTTCGTACCTCTGGTTCACACCTACCCGAACCGGTACCTTTGACGTGCTGTGCGAAGAACTGTGCGGCCTGGGGCATTTCACCATGCGAGGAAAGGTTACCGTTGATACCCAGGAAGATTTCGACGAATGGCAGGCCGAACAGATGACGTTCGCAGAAACCCAAGCTATCGGCGAAGGCGATGTGGCCATTGGACAGACATTGTATGGCATGTGTGCCGCCTGTCACGGCCCGCAGGGTGAGGGCAACGTCGCATTGAACTCACCTAAACTGAGTGGCCAGTCTGCCTGGTATCTAGAACACCAATTACACAACTTTAAGCACGATATAAGAGGCGCTCACGAAGATGATGTGTATGGCAAACAGATGGCACCCATGGGTAAAGTTCTGGCCGATGCTGCTGCAATTCGAAACGTAAGCGCCTACATCACGTCATTCCCGCCGCACGCTAGCGAGCCTGTTACTCAGGGTAATATCGCCAGAGGGGAAGAATTGTGGATTACTTGTGGGACCTGTCATGGAATGAGCGGAGAAGGGAATTACGCAACGCGCTCTCCCCGTCTTGCTGGCCAGGACGACTGGTACGTTAAGCGCCAGTTGGAGAACTTCCGCCAAGGGATCAGAGGCTCGCATCCAGATGATTGGTTCGGGCCACAAATGGTTAGCATGTCCCGCATGCTGAGAAATGAACAGGATATTAACGATATCGTCGCGTTCATCAATACACTACCAACCGCAACCAACCAGGTGGCACAAGTAACTAAAGGAGGTCAATGATGGCTTACGTCGCACTTTCCGACCGGGGTCAGGTTATTTCACATCCCCATAGCTGGGTCACTAAGTACGTCTGGAGCCAGGACCACAAGGTCATTGCAATCCAGTACGGGATCGTGGCAATAGCAGTCGGCGTCGTCGCACTGATTCTTTCGGCACAGATGCGTTTGCAGCTTGGCTTCCCAGATACTTTTTCAATTATCAGCCCAAGCGAGTATTACCAATTCGTCACCATGCACGGGATGATTATGGTTATCTATCTGCTCACCGCCTTGTTTTTGGGAGGGTTTGGAAACTACCTGATTCCGCTTATGATCGGGGCCAGGGACATGGTATTCCCCTACATGAATATGCTCAGCTTCTGGGTATACCTGCTATCGGTAATCATATTGATGGCCAGCTTTTTTGTCCCAGGTGGCCCAACCGGTGCGGGCTGGACGCTCTATCCACCCCAAGCCATCATGTTCGGCACACCTGGCGCCGACTGGGGCATTATTCTAATGCTGGTTTCGCTGGCTGTATTTATCGTTGCATTTACCATGGGAGGCCTCAACTACGTCACAACGGTCCTGCAAGCACGTACACGCGGCATGACGCTAATGCGTATGCCACTTTCAATCTGGGGAATATTCACCGCGACTATTCTTGGTCTACTTGCATTCCCCGCATTACTGGTTAGCGCAATCATGATGACCCTAGATCGCCTAATCGGTACCAGCTTCTTTATGCCTGCCATTGTTTCCATGGGAGAGCAAACTAGCTATGAGGGCGGTAGCCCGGTACTGTTCCAGCATCTCTTCTGGTTCTTCGGACACCCCGAAGTGTATATCGTAGCTTTGCCAGCCTTCGGTATCGTTTCTGACCTGCTTAGCGTTCACGCCCGCAAGAACATCTTCGGCTATCGTATGATGGTTTGGGCGATTGTGATCATTGGCGGCCTTAGCTTTATCGTTTGGGCACACCACATGTATGTCAGCGGCATGAACCCCTACTTCGGCTTCTTCTTCGCCACTACGACGTTGATTATCGCGGTGCCAACTGCTATCAAGGTGTACAACTGGGTCCTGACATTATGGCAGGGCAATATTCACCTCACGGTACCCATGTTGTTTGCTATTGGCTTCATCTTTACGTTTGTACACGGGGGGCTTACCGGTATCTTCCTCGGTAACGTAGTAATAGACCTTCCTCTATCGGATACCTACTTTGTAGTAGCACACTTCCATATGGTAATGGGCGTATCACCGATACTGGTAGTGTTTGGTGCCATTTACCACTGGTACCCAAAAATTACCGGAAAGATGTACAACGAATTAATGGGTAAGTGGCATTTCTGGCTTACATTTCTTGGTACCTACGCGATCTATCTGCCCATGCACTACCTGGGCTTCCTGGGCGTTCCCAGAAGATACTACGCTTATGAAGGTATCGATTTCATACCGGACTCGGCTCTAGCCTTGAATACACAAATCACTACAGCCGCATTGTTCGTAGCCGTAGTACAACTCCTCTTCTTTATCAACATCATTGGCAGCCTCATTAACGGTCGGAAAGCGGATCCGAACCCGTGGGGTGCAACGACTCTGGAGTGGCAAACCGAACAGACTCCACCTATTCATGGCAACTGGGGACCCGAGCTACCCGGCGTCTACCGATGGGCCTACGATTACAGTGTCCCCGGAGCGGAAAAAGACTTTATTCCGCAAGACCAGCCTCCAAAAGAAGGGGAAAAAATAGAAACCTAACTATGGAAGCGATACTGTTATTCATCTTTGCTGCAGTGGGCGTTGCTTACTGGTGGCTCTGGCGTCAAAAGATCTTCGAAAAACCGTGGACCAACGAGGGGACTGAAGCAGATCTGCGTGATGACATTGGGAGCATCCTGCCAACAGCCACCACTGGCCTTTTTCTGTTTCTTGCGGTGGTTACCAGCATGTTCGCACTTTTCATAAGTGCCTACTTCACCCGCATGGAACTAAATGACTGGCATCCTATACAGGAGCCCGGACTCCTTTGGATCAATACCGTTTTATTAGTTCTGGCGAGCGTCTCGATTCACGTGAGCACTAGAGCTGACAATGTAAACATTGTTAAAGCAGCATTACTTGCTGCCGGTATTTTCACGGTGAGCTTTATATGGGGTCAATATGCAGCATGGCAACAGCTAATGAATGCCGGCTACTATCTTCAATCCAATCCCGCGAATTCATTTTTCTACCTTTTCACTGGACTACATGGCTTACATTTGCTGGGTGGTCTTTGGGTTTGGCTTGGGGCAACTCTGAGAGTCTTCACCGAAGTTGAGATTGATAGAGCCAAAATTAGCGTGCAGTTATGTCGAACCTACTGGCATTTTCTGCTGATCGTTTGGATGGTGTTATTCGCCTTACTCCTATCCACATAAACAGGAAATTAAAAAATGAGTGACAGTGCAGTAGCTAGCTCGGACGAACTAAGAGACGGAGTATCAGGATTTGCCCAAGATTGGGCAGCTGATAAACAGGCCTTCCACTCCCCATGGGGCAAGGCTATGATGTGGATATTCCTGCTAAGTGATACCTTCATCTTTACGTGTTTCCTTACCTCTTACATGAAGGTAAGGATGACCACCACAGATCCCTGGCCTAATACCAGTGAAGTTTTCTCATTAACAGTTTTTGGTGAGAGTGTACCTTTACTTCTTATCGCGATCATGACCTTTATCCTGATCAGTAGTAGCGGCACCATGGCAATGGCTGTAACGCAAGGCTACCGCAGAAACCGCAAAGCCGTGGTCTGGCTTATGGCAGCGACTGCGCTGTTTGGTGCCTCATTCGTTGGCATGCAGGCATTCGAGTGGAGCAAACTCATCGAGGATGGGGTCAGACCCTGGGGAAATCCCATGGGAGCCGCACAGTTCGGTGCCGCTTTCTTCATGATTACAGGCTTTCACGGCATGCATGTAAGCGCTGGGGTTATTTATCTAATATATATCGCCATCAAGGTCGGCAAGGGTGACTATGACCGATCAGGTAACTACGAAGCAGTCGAGATCGCTGGTCTCTACTGGCACTTCGTGGACCTTGTTTGGGTATTTATCTTCGCATTCTTTTATCTTTGGTAAGGAATTAACATGTCAGACTCAGAAGGTCAGCAGCATCCTATATCCGTCTATCTATGGATTTGGCTACTCCTGTTCGTATTAAGTGCTTTCTCATACGCGGTCGACTACATGCAACTCCAGGGAATGTTGCGCTGGTCATTGATTCTCATTTTCATGGTTCTAAAAGCAGGCTTCATCGTCGCCATCTTCATGCACATGGTTTGGGAAAGGATGTCCTTGGCATTGGCCATTCTGATGCCACCTTTGGTGTTACTGGTATTGATCGGCCTTATGGCGATCGAAGCCGACTATACGTTCTTGTCCCGCCTAACTTTCTTTTCCTCTTAACTCATTTCAGCGTAACGAGTTAAGGTAAGCTACCAGGTCGTTAATGGCCTGGTCGCTGGGAAGCGTCATCGACATTGGTCTCATCTGCATACCGAACAGATCTTTGCTGTCAGACCCTCGCACACCAGACTTGAAGTTTTTTAACTGCCGCGCAACGTACCAATCTTGCTGGATCAAAAGGTTTGGTCCATTCATCGCTTGATTACCCTTTGCATCGGCACCATGACATGCACCACAAGCTGCATAAAGTTTCTTGCCGTTATCGACATTTCCTTCAATCGTGTTCTCAAATTCAGCGGCCGGCATTGCAGCAATGTGGTTTGCTACCTTCGATATCGCCGCGTCATCCACCAACACCCCCGCCATAGGCCGCATCTGCATTCCAAATAGGTCATCCTTATGCGAACCCCGAACGCCGGATTTAAAGTTTTTCAGCTGCCGTTCCACGTACCAAATCTCCTGACTAGCTAACGCTGGAGAATTAAGCGCAGCATTGCCCTCCCCGTTTTCGCCGTGACATGCAATACACACAGCATAGGCCGCCTGATCTGCACGAGCTTGTGAATGCCCCAATGAGAATATGGCTAGCGCTGCTAGCGAAAGGAGTACTGCTTGTTTCATCTATTTACCTATTTATGTTGCTGTTGGTGATCATATAAATTTCTACAAACAAACGCGTCCGACCAATGGAACCAGACAAACACTAGTGAGGCTCTTCTACTCAGTACCAACCTCTACCACGTCAGGATGCATTTTTAACAGATCTACGAGCTAGTGAAAAGATCGCCACCAGAACCCAATGCAAGTCCAAGTAAAATCAATCTCCCAGAAACTCTAGCATGGATCTATCAGCTAACCGATTTTCTACATTTGGAACGAGACGCATGTATATCAGTATTTCGGTGTGCACGGCGCTCGGATAAAGCATCGTCCAGAGCACAGCTGTACCGTAGGCCTGCGCAGACCAGAACCACCAAGAAACTTTGGCCCCTCGCAGTTGTTGCTGCAAATACCATCGCTAGGGAAAAAGGGTCATAGCCCCTCTTGCTGTTGCATACTCGTCAGCGTTTGTTGCTTGCCTGCTAGCCATAACGCCAATAAATAGCTTCTCGCTGAAATACGTAACTAGGGAAAACCAAGCATAGGTTATTAGCGTCATATCGCCCCCAAAAAACAGAGAACCCAATCCTATATGAAAAACAAAGAGAAGATTAGATTTTAAATGGGGCACACTAACCCGAAGAACTAATATGTAATCCTGCGATAGGGTCGTTTCTGATCGTTGTTATCAAAGGAGTGGAACTCATCGACTAGACCGCGATATTGTGGCAACAAAAGCTTAAGGGAATGAGAACGTTCTCGTATAAGCTCTACAGGAGTATGACGATCCAAGCGGGCCGCGCTTCGGCGGATCGCTTCATCAGGTTCAATAGCAATATAAAACATGCACAACCGATAACCTTTACGTTTTAAATCCTGAAGCATCTCGTAACTCTCCTGCCGCGCACTAGCCATGTCTTTAATGATATCAACCTGCCGCTCAACTGCTTCAGCAAACAGTTCATAGGCCAATTCGCGAGCTGGCATCTCATACACATCGAATGCTGCCACGAGACCTTCTTCCTGGACGATTTTTTGGTACTCAGGCAACGCCGTCATTACTAGGTCAGGATTAAGCACAAACGCTGATACTGGAAACTCGCCACTGGCCTGTGCAGCAGCAACGAATGTGCTTTTCCCCGACGCTGGGATACCTGCCATGGCATAGACTGTTGGAGTTTGCGACTCCACAAGACTATGAAACATCTGATCACGTAATCGCGAGATGCTTGCTTTGCTTATCATTGCGCATCCAACAAGCAATGGGCAGCGTGATCCAGCACCATCTGCAACTGTCGTGACGCAAGACGACTGATCGATTGCAAACCGTCAGCATCAAGCTTCACAAGATCAAAAAGAATCGGCTGAAGTGCCGTAGCTAATAGAGTTCCAAACCTATAGTCCGCATACATAGCATCATTGTCGTATCCAACCACACCACTTGTAAGTAGTTGGGAATGATATTTGCGAAGCACCTCAGACTCATAATCTTTCCGATGCTGTGTCGGTAGCAGCGACATCAGATAGGCCAAATCATGTGGCCCACAACCCACACCACAACTATCCCAATCTATGACCACAATAGGGTCTTCTGCCCTAACCGCATCGTAAAAAATGTTCTGAACATGAAAATCCATATGACAGAATGTGAGGTTATCACTGGGCATAGCATTCGAAAGGCTGACGAACTCATTGGACAACCTCTGACCCAGCAATTCCTTGGAATCATCTAGCTGAGCTGACAAAGGCGAACTGAGCCAACGTCGCCACCCGGATTGCGTATCTGTCAACCAGGTATTCCAGGTTTCGTAACCGCCCCGTTTAATACTTAGTGGCAATTTTTCTGTCTTACCCCACCATGCGGCATGCAACCTCGCTAGGCTACTCGCCATCTGCAGCAGTTCATGGAAGCTTGGGGGAATCTGGTCAAACAGAAAACTTTTCATCTGCGAGCAATCTTCCAAAAGTATAATGCCATTGCCCGATTCGGCATCTAGCTCCATCGCATACACCTTTGGCGTTCTAATAGGTACGCGCGACGCTATTGATCTGTAAAAGAATATCTCTCGGATGAATGCACCGAATTGAATTACAGCTTCGCGAGTTTTACGATCTTTAGGGGGAACTTTAACAACTAAGCTAGAAGGCAGAGCTGGATCATCGCTGGCAATATCGAGATAACCAATTTCGCTACCATATCCAATATGTGACGGGGGGGCTCTTAGTGTCACCTTGCTATCAGGTCGGGCATCCAACATACCAATTACCCATTCACTGGAAACCTCGGCTAGGCTGGTGGGAAACGATGGCAAGTAGGGAACTTCTCATCCAAAAGAAGCTACAATAACAAAACCCGCTACTTCAGCAACAGCACTACAACGGTTGCCACAACAGCAATCTGAAAGCTTATGCTCGCCATAGATCTTGCTGATTGAACCTCCTGAATTGAATGTGAACTCAGGCTAATCCAGTACAAACTGTTTTCAGGTGCAAACTCGGTAATGGTTCGAGATAGATTACGAAGATGTTTCACGCGTAAGGTTTAAATCAAAATCGCTGATCCTATAAACGCATCTCAGTAATTAGACAGTCTCATGAATAAAGAAGGACGTTATCTCTTCTTCGCCGCTGTTTTTCGTTTCTTTACGCGAGCTACTTTGGCTTTCTCTGCCATCTTCTGTTTCTTCTCCCAATCTTTTTCAAAGTCCGCAAGCGCTTTGGCGCGCGCTGCAAGCTTCTTTTGAAATGGCTTAGCTGTATTTAACTTATCCTGGGCCGTTTTCATTATTTCACCAGCTTCCAGCAGCGCATCACCTAGCACTACTGAGGCCGCACGCGCTTTCTTCAATTCGTTTTGGGCTCGTTTGGTACCGCTTTTCCTCGCTGCTTCAGCCTTTTTGGTAACACTTTTAGTCGCACTCTCCAACTTTTCCTTCTGCTTGCGATAAGCTTCACGTGCAGCGTCGTATTCTTTTTGGTGACTCGCCAGATACTTATCCTTCGAGCCCATTATCTTGTTCTGCAGGGCGACAAACTGATCCTCCAATTGATCAAGAAAATCCTGCGTGGACTTCTTAGCCATCTCTATCTCCCAATGATGTGTTAACTATATTAGCTTAAATCAAACGCCTTCAAATGATCCATTTCTGAAGGACTATGAACTTTACTCCGCGATCAAGCTAAACAAATCCAAACTTTCAACAATGCTCACAGACTTATCATTTTAGGCAACCACTACACGGTGAACATGATAATCGATCATACTGGAAGCAGTATCACTTATGGGCATATTCCTCACACAACTGATGAGCTGAATTTTCATAACATCCACAAAACATAAGGTCAGAAAATCACTCACAGAATCTTTTAACCTCATCGACTTCCGATGAGCAACGATATTGGAGATTCACCCTCAGTCTCTATGTAGGTAAAAACCTCACTGGGCCTAACATAAACGTTAGATTCAAAGATGGTTTTCTGAATTTCGAGAGTCCAATAAAAAACGATCGAAAAAGAAAAGTTTCGAATCACCGTTACCTGGTCAGATTACAGCACATTTCTATGAGCCAGCTTTCACTAGCTCTCACTTTAATGATGCTGCAAAATAGCAGACTCGAAAAACGACTACAGAGGGAGATTAATCAATGCCCGTAATAGATATGTCTACCATCAAACCGGTTGGAGAATTCGGTTCAAAGGCTTGGGGCGAGGCCTGCGTCGAAGGCGCAATCAAAATGCTGGAGGCCGCTAACCTGCCAGATTCAATTAACTGGGCTTTTACTGAGGATTACTCTCACCCCCCTGCTCGACTTATGGAAGGTGGACGCACACATGCCGGTTATTACCTTATGGTAAAAGGGGGCAAAATCTCCGGTGGTGATGGCATTCTTGATGAAGCACTGACGATCCCGGGCTTTCACGTAAAAATTCCCTGGGCCGCTATATGTAATCAATCCGGTGCGCTCTATGGCCGAGAGGGACAGCAACAACGCTCCGCTGACGAACAGGTACTGGGCAAAGCAATTGCAGAATACGTAGGTCACGAGAACCCCTACGGTCTGCCACTCAACAAGGACGGTAAACCCAGCGCCATGCTCGATCCGGTTGGCCCCTGGCCCGCAGAAGTTGGTCGAGCGCTCGGTGAAGATAGCGAAGAAGGTAACGGCCTGCACAATATTGCCGCAACCCTACAAACAGATTCTCCTGAATTTTCGGACCTGCCAGTAACCGCTTTGCGAGTACCCATATTTGCCGATATGACAGATCAGCAGAAAGCTGATTTTGTGAAGCTTTGCGGAGTAGAAATGTAAGACATAAGGCTTCGACAACGAGGGCCGTAGTCGAAAGCTATCCTACCTTATTAGGACTAACTGGCCTTATACCGTACCGTGGTACATTGCGATTAACTCTAAAGTATTAATGATGTTACCGACTGAAAACACGACTAGTGCCGCCGCTACCCAAAAAATCAACAACGCTCTTCTCGATTTGAACCAGCGTTCAATGTATAGAGAATCCACGCGAGATTAACTGACCTACACCAACCCAGTGAACTAATGATATCTATCATGTCCAACGCAGCTACATATCTACTCTTGCTGACATCGATTCTGGGGGCACAAAACACCCTAGCCCACGGCAGCGTGGTCGATGATGAGGATATCTGTCAGCTTGAGATTGGTTTTCTGAAGGCACACTTCAAAATCTATCTACCCCGCACTCACGACCGTAAAGAATTCTGTGAAGACCTTCCAGAGGCCACAGAAAGTCTTTTCGTTATGGAGTACGAACACGACAAATTATCCACCATGCCGATAGACTTTCGTATTATCAGAGACGTAACAGGCCTAAAGTCGTTTGTCCGCGAAGAACATGTGGCGACCATCGAAGATATCGAGGCGGCGACCGTTTTCTATAATCTCCCTGCTATCGAATCAGATGTTTTCGCAGTGATACATCAGTTTACAGAGCCGGGTTGGTACGTTGGAATAGTCACTGCCTCATCAGAAAATGAGCACTACACCGCCGTCTTTCCGTTTGAGGTCGGTTTTACCGGAATCGGGTACTGGATCTATTTTATGGTAGCCATTTTTCTATGGCTGATTTTCTTTTGGTACGAATGCCGCAGAAACCTCACAGGAGAACAATCAATTGATTAAACGTTTTCTATGCTCAATGATTCTCAGCGTAATGCCGATGTCAGCAGCAGGCGAGTCCAACGAGTTTCAAGTCACGTTTACCACCACGGTCGATCCCATCGCCATAAACAAGATGCATGAGTGGGTGTTGGACATAAAAACCCCCGACGGCAGCCCCGTTACAGATGCAGAAATTATTATTGACGGCGGTATGCCTGCACACAATCACGGCCTACCTACCAACCCCAAAGTCACACAGAACCTCGGACAAGGGAAGTATCGAGTCGAGGGAGTTCGGTTTCACATGTCTGGTTACTGGGAAATGAGAGTTACGGTAAAGGCTAATGGCAAAGAAGATACTGTAGTGATTGCCCTGGATTTATAGTGCCGGATTTTAAGTACGTCTTTTCTCTGGTGCTCGTCGTCGCTCTGATCTCACTATTATTCATGCAGCTCAAACAACCGCCACGCTGGACAGATGCCGAGATCGAGACCATACAGTCTCTCGCGATAAACAACCTTGGCACCCCGCCTCCTGACCCAACGAACGCGGTCGCAGATGATTCGAGGGCTGCGAAACTGGGACATCAACTCTTTTTCGACAAAGGCCTGAGCATTACTGGTACTATCTCCTGTGCTAACTGTCACCAGCCGGATAATCAGTTCCGCGATAGCCTAGCCAGGGGCATTGCTATAGGACAAACCGACCGGCGCACGCCCAGCGTCATCGGTGGGGCATATAGCCCGTGGCAGTATTGGGACGGTCGAAAGGATTCCCAATGGTCACAGGCATTAGCACCACTGGAGCATCCAATGGAGCAAGGTGGCAACCGGTTGTACTACGTCCGTTACGTTACCTCCGACTACAAAGATGAGTACGAAGCAATTTTTGGCCCCGCCCCGGACCTCTCTGATCGAGAGCGCTTTCCCGAACATGCAGCGCCAGTGGAAAGATCTGACTGGAACAATGCCTGGATGGCCATGGCCATAGAAGACAGGGAACTCGTTAACCAGGTTTTCGTCAATATAGGAAAGTCCATCGCCGCCTACGAACGACTACTTGTGCCAGGGCCTGGGCGATTCGATCAATACGTCTCCAGTATTTTAGCTGACGACCAACAAACCATCTTTGACCACAATGAAATTGCAGGTTTGCGGCTATTCATCGGCAAAGCCAACTGTACCCATTGCCACAATGGTCCTCTACTCACTAACAACGAGTTTCATAACACGGGCGTCGGAAATTTTCCCGGCGAAATCCCCGACAGAGGACGTGTGCTGGGCGTTCGAGACGTGGAAACTGATCCCTTCAATTGCCTTTCCCAGTACTCCGACGAGAGGCACAGCTGCGCTGAACTGCGCTTCGCTCGAACAGGCTCGGAGCTGATCGGCACCGTTCGTACTCCTTCGTTACGATCTCTCCATCCACCATTCATGCATAAGGGACAGCACAGCACACTAAGAGACGTCATCGAGCACTACAACGAGGCACCCCTCGCCATGATCGGGCACAACGAAGCGAAACCTCTAAATCTCACCCGGCTGGAGATGTCTCAACTGGAAAAATTCCTGCTTACACTAGCCTCGCCAGTAGCTACTGAAGCCAAGTGGATGGCTGCTCCCTAACATACCGACATTGCCTGCATCCCTCCCAACTTGCTAGGCTTTAAGATCCCTAGGATCAGAGGATTATTGAGATGGCATTACGTATCGGACTCATTGGAGCAGGTGGCAACACTAAGTTTCGACACATTCCTGGCTTCCAGGCAATCGACGGCGTTGAGGTCGTAGCTGTCTGCAACAGATCCGCAAAATCGGCACAAAAAGTCGCCGATGAATTCGGCATCGAGCAAGTGGTCGAACAGGTCGACGATATTATCAATGATGCTGACATTGATGCCGTCTGCGTGGGCACATGGCCCTACATGCACCATGACCTCACTATCGCAACGCTTAACGCCGGGAAACATATACTGACAGAGGCACGAATGGCCATGACCCTGTCTGAAGCCCGCGCAATGCTGGCTGCCGCAGAGTCCAGCGACCGAGTCAGTATGATCGTGCCAGCCCCGCGAAACTTAAAACATGAAGCGACTGTTCTGGAGATGCTCGATGCTGGTTTCTTCGGTGACCTGCTGGAAATACATGTGACAGCATTGTCAGGTCAGTATGATCCTGAGGCCCCCATGCATTGGCGCAACCGCCGTGATCTCTCTGGCAATAACATCATGTCAATGGGTATTCAGAATGAGACGGTGAGGCGCTACGCGGGGCACGAGAAATCAGTGATTGCACACGGCAAGATTTTCACCAGTGAACGGGTCGATAGTGAAACCGGCAAAGTGGGAACCGTAGATGTTCCCGAGAGTATCGGTATCGTTGCAGAGCATGAATCCGGCACGACGGCGGTTTATCACATCAGCACCGTCGCCCACCTCGGTTACAACAATATGGCACTTTTCGGCACTAAGGCGTCACTAAGGTACGAGGGTAACGATGCATTCATCGCCACAAATAGCGACAAGGACTGGCTGCCCCTGGAAGTCGACAAGGAAAAGGAAGGCGGCTGGCGAGTTGAAGAAGAATTTATCGAGGCGATCCGTGAGGGTAAACCCGTCACACACACTAATTTCGCTGACGGCGTCAAGTATATGGAGTTTACCGAAGCCGTTCAGATCAGCATGCGTGAGGGTCGCCGGGTAGATCTCCCGTTAGACTGATGTCTAGAGCACGCCGATGTCCCAAGTAGCGTCTTCGTGATAGTGCTTCAGTAATTTCTTGGCAATCAGGATCTTATGCACTTCATCTGGTCCATCGGCAAATGACCCACGTCAAACTCACTCCCTATTCAAGAGGTCCAGCGCACATTGGATGGCCATCGAAATCACGGTTCAACTGTGGCAAAGTCTAAACATCAACGACGGAGTGATCATGCTTCAACAGACTGATCGGCTAGCACTTGCTGTACCAGATGCAGAGAAATCTGCTGCGGACTTGAACGCTATTTTTGACAGCGTCGTTATTGACGATTCGATAGACAATGACGCTAACGCCAGACGCATTACTCTCCAATGGGGTTACGATCAATTAGAACTATTCGAGCCAATCGGTGATGGACCGGTGGCTGAATTTATCAATGAAGGTAAGCGAGGACTGTTTGCCGGTGGTTTCGCTCTCGATGACCCCGCAAGCCTCGCTGCAAGAATTGATAGTAACGGTATACCAGTAACTCATCAGGGTGATCGCTACATAATCTATCCAAAAGATTTACGAGGTACCGGCGTGATACTCAGTCCAATACGTGAAAATGAAAAGGTGGGAATGAACGACCGTATCTGGCAGATAACCTACACGGTGCCAAATCTGGAAGAAGGCGTCGAATTCTACGGCGAGCTATTCGGCCTCCAGGATGCACTCACCAGTTACTACACGAGTGAAGTTTGGGGCTATCGGGGTGCGATTAGCTGGTTTCACTCGAAAAAGGGTGCGGGCTTGGACAGCCTTGAGTTTCTCGACCCTTACGAACACGACAAAGCAGCCGGGCGTTTTCTAGCCAAGACAGGCGGTTTAGGAGGCATCTATATGTCGTGCGTACACGCAGACGCTTTGTCTGCCATTCATGAACGTGTAGACACTACAGGGGGTGGCTGGCAACCATCTCCCAACAATGTATCCACAGGATTTATTCATCCCCGACGCACCTCTGGATTATTGGTCGCAGTATGTAAGTGCGAAGAGTTCGACGCACGGCGACCCACACCAGACTCCGATGCCTGGCAGCGTGAGCCTTCAAAAGTACCAGACTCGCAGAGATCCCATGGTTGAATCAACAGCAGAACTCAAGGCGAGAGAAGCCAGCTTAGCAGTTGAACTCAGTGAGATTCGACGTGAGCTAGCCTGCCGGAAAAACATCCCATTAACAACCGAAGCGTTGAAGGAAAGCAGAGCTTACGCCTTCAACGCTAATTCCCCCATGAACATGGTGGTCAAGAGCTGCGCAGATTCACTCACACGCTACGGGTTTTGCGTGGTAGATGAAGTCATTCCGAGTGAGCAGACTGAGAAGCTTCGAGGGGAAGCAGAACAGGCGGAAATTAATGTCAACAAAATCGAGAAAGCCATCCTGGAGGTAATGAGAGCCAGGGGATCCGTTGATGATCTGATGGGACAAGACGGTATCGAACTGCGTCCTGTCCGCAGAGTCGGTTATCCACCGAAAATGGTTAACGATATCGTTTGGCTACCTGAATACGCCAAGCACCTTGCCCATCCAGCGATTACCGGAATCGCTCGTACCCTGCTCGACGAGCACCTGAAGATAGCTCAATTGCACCTGAGACCAATCGCTGCCACTACGGGCGACGGTACACCAGGCGGTTTCGGACGACCCGAACATCGCGGACGGGCAGATACCCGAGAGTGGCACACGGATTGGCCCCATGATCTTTCGGCCTATGGTGGCGATGATCCCCAACAAAACATCGGGTGTGTCCGACAACCATTTCCAGATGTAGCGATGGGCCTGACCATGATCTGGTACCTGACGGACGTAGACGAAGACTCTGGCGCGACATTTGTTGTTCCAGGTTCCCATCGAGACACCCGAAATCCAAGAGGACCCGAAGATGGCATCAGCGTTACTTCTCCGATCCCAGGTGACATGCAGATAACGGCAAAGGCGGGATCAGTCTTTATTCAGGATTCGCGCTGCTGGCATTCCTCTCCCATGCATAATACATCGGCATATAAACGCGTCGCGATTGTTAACCGCTGGAGTCCCTGGTGGATTTCGGTCGATGACTACGGCCCAGGGGGCTCATTCAACACCGCATGTCGACCACTTTCTCAAAAGGAATTTGATGCGTTACCGACAGAATTACAGCCGCTTATGCGCCATCTCTGTCCAGCCGAGAAAGATACGTTGCAACAACCGGTACTTGACAGGGCCCAGGCGGCACATAAGCAAACTCGTTGGGGATACCAACAATTGGAAGAACATCCGGATACGGTTGCAAAGCTCAACTCGCATATCCGTGTGGATATCAAACCGTAGATGACACTTCACTTTGCAAAAGGCTCCGAATCTGCCGTTCTGGACGAGGACGACATTAGGCAAGCACTAAACGACGTGTATGACTCTCTGGGTAAACGCGACCGTGTCATCGTCGTACCACCGGACTTCACACGTCTGCACAGTCGAGCAGGCGAATTAACCTGTATGACGAACGATTACTACGAGGATTCGTTAGTCGACATTCTTCCTGCATTGGGTACCCATGCGCCCATGAGCAAGGATCAGTTAGACGCTATGTATCCAGGGATACCTACCAGCAAGTTTCGGGAACACCGATGGCGAGAAGATGTCGTAAAAGTAGGAGAAGTACCCGAGTCTTTTGTCTCGGAAGTTACTGAGGGAATTTGGAATAAGCCCTGGCCAGCCCAAATGAACAAGCTGATCTGGGAAGGAGACCATGATCTTATTATTTCAATCGGTCAGGTCGTACCGCACGAAGTGATCGGCATGGCCAATTATAACAAGAATATATTTATCGGCACAGGCGGAGCCAGCAGTATCAATGAAAGTCATTTCATCGGCGCTTCCTACGGCATGGAACGAATGATGGGCGTAGCAGATACCCCGCTACGCAAAATACTGAACTACGCTCAGGACAAGTTCTGCACAAAGCTTCCCCTACTCTATGTTATGACTGTTATAGGTAATGACGCCGAGGGAAACCTGGTAACTCGTGGTCTCTTTATTGGCGACGACGTAGCCTGTTTCGAGGCCGCTGCAAAACTTTCTGTCGCCGTTAACTTCACCAAGGTGCCCGAACGTCTCAAGAAGATAGTGGTATATCTGGACCCGGCAGAATTCCACAGTACCTGGCTGGGCAACAAAGCCATCTACCGAACCCGCATGGCAATAGCCGATGAGGGAGAACTCATCATTCTTGCACCCGACGTCTCACGGTTTGGCGAGGATGAGGAAATCGATCATTTGATTCGACGCTACGGTTATCGAACAACCCCGGAAATCATGAAGTACTTGGAAGAAAACGATGACCTCGGTGCAAATCTTTCAGCTGCTGCGCACCTGATTCATGGCTCCAGCGAAGGCCGCTTCAAGGTCACCTATTGTCCAGGACACCTTTCTCCCGATGAAATTGAATCGGTAGGTTTTGCTTTCGGGTCGTTGCAAGACATGAGCGATAAATATCTGCCAGATGATACACAGACTGGCTGGAAGCATGTTGCTGACGACGAACCCTACTACTTTATCAACAACCCTGCATTGGGACTCTGGGCCGCAGAATGAAAACCATTGCAGCAGAAACCCTACGAGCTCAGCTCAACAAAGTATTTCTGGCATGGGGGATGCGCAAGGACTACTGCGAGACCTGTACAGAATGCATGCTGGAATCGGACCTGATGGGAATCGACTCCCATGGTATCGGCATGCTGCCCATCTATGAAGAGTGCCGACTCAATGGCGCCATCTCTATCAACGCGGAACCAGTTGTCATCCGGGACAAGGGCGCCACTACACAAATTGACGCAGAACACGGCATGGGTCACGTCAATGCTACGGTGGGCATGCACATCGCCATGGCTAAGGCGCGAGAGTTTGGTGTAGGCGCAGTTAATGTAAGACGATCCAATCATTACGGTGCCGCCGGCGTCTACTCAAACATGGCGCGCCAAGAAGGTTTGATCGGATTTACTGTGACCGGCACCAGGCAACTTTCAGTGGTACCGACGTTTGGAAAAGAGGCGCGATTCTCTACCAATCCCATCGCCTTTGCCGCGCCGGGAAAAGAAGGGAACGGATTTTCTCTTGATATGGCAACAAGTACTGTGGCCGTTGGCAAACTGCGTATCGCGGAACGCGCCAACAAATCAATGCCCGAGGGATGGGTACTCGATGAGCATGGCAACCCGGAGAGTGATCCTATTAAAGCGTTATCCCCGGCAAAGCGGCGGCTTACGCCACTGGGGGGGACAAGAGATCTCGGTAGTCACAAGGGATACGGACTTGCCATGATGGTCGAGATTCTCGCGAGTATCCTTGGCGGCAGCTCCATCGCCGGACAGGATCTACCCAGCGAAGAACGAGGACAATATTTCAATGTTGGTCACTTTTTCCTCGCCATTGATCCCGGCGCGTTCGGCGAAGACGATCATGATTTCGAAGGTTATCTCGATATCCTGAATGACTACCTTCGCAACACCTTACCTGCGGACCCTTCCCAACCCGTGCTGGTTCCGGGTGATCCTGAATGGAAAACTTACTCGGAAAGATCAGAGACCGGGATTCCCATGACGAACAAGCTCATCGAAGAAGTCCGTAACGTGTGCGTCAGTGCGAACGCGGAGTTTATTCTGGCAGAGTAACCAATTCCTGAATTAGCGCACCGGCACCCGCCTCAGCAAGAAGATGATAATATCTGGTCACGTCTCTAATCAAAGCCTCATCCGTACTGAGATCAGACCGCAAAAGCGTCAGCACATCGATAGCCACCTGATCAGCATTCGATGTGGCTATTTGTGTCAACTGCTCAGCACGCGGATCAGAGATCACAAGTTCAACGCCAGATTCCGAGATCCCTTCAAGATATCGAGTCCAGATTGCAAGTGCAGCAGCAAGAAACCTAACTGATTTCCCGCGTTGGCGTATTACCTCAATTACCTCCAGCCAGCGTTGAGGCACCTTTTCGCTGCCATCCATTGCAATCTGCTGGGTACGGTGGTGTAACGCCACATTGTCGAATCTCTTGAGTATCTCGCGCTGGTACGCGCCAACATCAAAGCTTGTCGGCATGGTAAGCGTCTGTGCTGCTTCCTCCATAAAGCCGTGAACCGCCAGGCGATTTGTCTCTACCCGCATTACGTCTGCCACCGTTTCCAGATCAGTTAGTTGCCCCAAATACGCAATGAAGGAATGCGGACCATTTAATAGTCTCAGCTTGGCCTCTTCGAAAGGCGTCGCGTCCGCCACGATCGTGACCCCCGCATCGCGCCATTTTGGTTGAGCGCTGCAGAAATGATCCTCAAGGACCCAGTTACTGTAAGGTTCCGTCGCCACGGGCCAGGCATCATGGACATCAAGATGCTCTATTACATCCGCACGATCCTGATCAGTTGTTGCCGGCACAATGCGGTCCAGTACGCTACCTGGAAATGTCACGTTACCTTCATCTACCCAACGCAAAACCACCCCATCGACCAGCTGCAACATTTCGCGGACAATCCGCTTAAGATTACGTCCATTGTCCGGTAGATTATCGAGAGAAATCAACGTGATCGGCAGTTCGTTTCGACTCCGGTTGATTAACGCCTGGACAAGCCAACCAGGCAAGGTTTTTACTGCACCATCAGGATTTTCTTTCAGACTCCGGATATCGTGCGACACATCCTCGCTATCAACATCCAGTGCACCATCAGCACGCCGACAATACCCTTTCTCGGTCACCGTGATACTGATGATCTGTGTTTCCGCATCGATCAGCCGCTCTCGAACAAGGCCCGCATCGTCACCGGCAAAAAGCACCTCGCTGACACTGTCACATAGAACAAACGTATCGTTCGTGTTATCCCTGGGGCCATCTCTCTCGATGATCGTATAAACACCTTGCTGTGGGCCCAGAGCATTTCGAACGTCAGGGTTGCGCAACGAGACTCCGCAGATAAACCAGGGGTCATCCGGATGCTTTTCATTAGTTTTCCTAACATACTCAGCGAGGTGCGCACGCGAAAATGCGCCTAATCCCAGGTGAACAATTCTTGGTGACATATCGGCAAGGGGTCGCGACAGCACATCGCGGGAGATCCAGCGCTCAGTCAAACTGCAGACCACCATTCATATCGATGATCTCTCCGGTAATGAAACCCGATAGTGGCGACGCCAGAAAACTCACTGCATGAGCCACTTCTTCAGGCGCGCAAAATCTCTTGACCGGTAATAGCTCCAGGGTCGCATCGCGCTGTTCCTGTGTCAGTTGCTCGCTGACCATCGGCGTCATGACGTAGCAGGGCGCGATGCCGTTCACAGTAATACCAGTTCCGGCAAATTCCAGTGCTATGGAAAATGTCAGAGACACCATCCCGCCCTTCGACGCTGTATAGGCGGTTCCTGCGGTAAGTCCACCTGCTTTCCAGGCGTATGAACAAATATTGATGATTCGTCCGAAGCCATTGTCCTTCATTGAGGGAACTACCGCCTGACTCCAGTAGAGTGCACTGTCCAAATTCACCGCCATTACTCTGCGCCACTCCTCCGGCGAGGTTGCCAGGAGCTTATTATTCGAAAGAATTCCTGCACAGTTAACCAGAACATCTACCACTGCAAATTCTTTAGTTATTCGTTCGTATTCTCTGGACACCGCGTCGGGGTCGCTAACATCGAGTACTGCTATAAAAGTATCTACATCTAACGACGCTCCCAGCGTCTCAGCCGCACTGGCATCGATATCAACCAGCACCAATCTTATACCTTCTGCCGCAAGGCGCTCGCAGATAGCACGACCAATGCCGCCACTGGCGCCCGTGACAAGCGCTACCTTGCCATCTAGGTTGTCATTCAATGGTTCCATAATTTTCTCTTCCTGTTACGCTAGGACAAAGTCTAGTCCCGTACGCGGACAATTACCTTACCCTTAGCTTCTCGCGACTGTAATAACTCAATCGCCTCACCGGTTGCTTCCAGAGGATAGTATGCAGAGATATGTGGATTGATCTTCCCCCGTTCAACCCAGTCAAACAGGGTCGCAAAGTTCGCGCGGTTTTTCGGTATTTCCATATTGGCGAAAGCTCCCCAAATCACCCCCATTACCTGGCAGCCTTTTAGCAGCACAAGATTGGCTTTGACTTCCGAAATTCGTCCCGATGCGAAGCCAATTACCAGCAGTCGTCCGTTCCAGTTAATACATCGCATGGATTGATCGAAAACATCGCCGCCCACCGGATCATAGATGACGTCTGCTCCCCTTCCATCAGTCAGATCTTTAACCACATCGCGAAAATTTTCCTTGTTGTAGTTAATGACGTGATCAGCGCCGTATTGCTTAACAATTTCGATCTTCTCATCCGAACCAACGGTGCCGATGACCATTGCACCAAGAAGTCTGCCTATCTCTACTGCATTTAATCCAACACCCCCGGCAGCGCCATGCACCAACAGGACTTCCCCGGGCTGTATCTGTGCCCGGTCAATGAGCGCGTGGTATGCCGTGCCGTAGGTAATGGTAAAGCCGCCAGCCACATCGAAGGGCATCGCGTCCGGTAACTTGTAGGTTCTATGTACATAGGCCAGCACGTATTCACTACAACAACCGTAACCAGTATCGCACATGACCCGATCACCAACCGCCAGTTCATCAACCCCTTCCCCAAGTTCGACGACGATGCCCGCACATTCTATTCCCGGGGAAAAGGGGAATGACGGCTTCTCCTGATACTTGCCAGCTACCAACAGCAAATCAGGAAAGTTCACGCCCACGCTATGGACCTCAACTTTTACCTGCCCTGGCCCTGGAACAGGTTCATCGACCTCACCCATGGTGAGAACCGACGGTTCACCAAACTCTTCACACAACATTGCACGCATAGGCAGCGACTGACTTTTCTCTGGAACTTAGATAATAGTCCACCCGGCACTCAGGAACACCCCTTTGATCTAAGATAGGTCAGGCTATAATTGTGATCCTAGGACCTATGGAACAAGTACAAGTATGATCGAAGAGCCGATTTGGACCCCTTCCCCGGAACGTATCGCCGATAGCCAGTTGACGCAGTTCATGAACCAGGTCCAAGAACGTTACAACCTGCCGCTATACAGCTATTTCGATTTGTACCGGTGGTCTATAGAAAAACCTGACCAGTTCTGGAGTGCGGTTTGGTCTTTCTGTGATATCAAGGCATCGCAATCATTCGAGGAGGTGCTGGTAGACGGGGACAAATTTCCGGGGGCCAGGTGGTTTACCGGCAACCAGCTCAATTTCGCAGAAAACCTGTTGAGATCCCGCGATGACAGTACCGCCCTCGTGGGCTTACTGGAAAATGGGGAGCGCAGGTCAGTTACGTTCAACGAGCTTTTCATCGAAGTAGAAAAGCTTGCGCATGCTATGCGCAGTCATGGCATTACCAAAGGCGACCGGGTCACCGGGTTCATGCCTAATATTATCGAGACGGTCGTTGCCATGTTAGCCACCTCAAGCATTGGCGCAATCTGGTCATCCTGTTCACCAGATTTTGGCATTAACGGAGTATGTGATCGTTTCGGCCAGATTGCTCCTCGACTACTGTTTACAGCGGATGCCTACTATTACAACGGAAAGACCATCAACTGCCTGGAGAAAGTTGAGGCCATTCAGGAACAAATCGACAGCATAGAGAAAGTCATTGTCGTTCCCGTCGTTGAAGCTAAACCGGAAACGAGCGGCGTAAAAAATGCCGTTCTGCTAAACGACTTTGCAACCAGTGATAATGTATCCCCGCTCAAATTCGAACAACTGCCTTTCGACCACCCCCTGTTCATTATGTACTCATCCGGAACAACCGGCGTACCTAAGTGTATTGTTCACGGTAGCGGCGGGACCCTGCTCCAGCATGCAAAAGAGCACCGACTACATACTGACCTCAGCGAAAATGACGTGTTGTTTTACTACACTACCTGCGGCTGGATGATGTGGAACTGGTTGGTTTCCGGGCTCGCCTCCGGCGCTACCGTTGTTCTATACGACGGCTCACCATTTGCCAATGAAGGCACGTTATTGCTCGACGCAATCGATAATGAAGGCATCACTGCTTTCGGCACTAGCGCTAAATTCGTTGCCTCCCTAGAGAAAGCCGGCGTCAAACCCAATCGAACTCACAATCTCTCCAGTTTGAAAACAATTCTTTCTACGGGCTCACCACTGAGCGCCGAAGGATTTGACTACATCTATCGAGACTTCAAGCATGACGTATGCCTGTCATCAATCTGCGGTGGGACCGATATCATTTCCTGTTTTATTCTCGGCAACCCCACATTGCCGGTATTTAAGGGCGAGATACAGTGTATAGGTCTAGGGATGGCTGTCGATTTCTGGAACGAAGAAGGACAATCTCTTCGGGAACTAGAAGGAGAAGACCGCAAAGGAGAACTGGTATGCACCAAGCCGTTTCCCTCAACTCCCCTTGGATTCTGGAACGATCCAGGAGACGAGAAATTTCGCAACGCCTATTTCGACCGATTTTCTAATGTTTGGGCACATGGTGACTACGGCGAAATAACCGAAAATGGAGGCATCATCATTCACGGCCGTAGCGACGCGGTACTAAACCCCGGCGGCGTGCGCATAGGCACCGCAGAGATCTACCGCCAGGTTGAAAAAGTGGACCAGGTTCTGGACAGCATTGTGGTAGGACAGGATTGGGAAGATGATACCCGGGTGATTCTATTCGTCGTGCTACGTGAGGGAGTATTCCTGGACGACGATATTGAGAGCAAGCTACGCCTTACCATTCGAAGCAACACCACACCGCGACATGTCCCAGCAAAGATTATTCAGGTAGGCGACATCCCGAGAACGATCAGTGGCAAGATCGTCGAACTCGCGGTGAGAAACGTGATTCACGACTTACCGGTTAAAAACACTGACGCCCTCGCAAATCCAGAAGCGCTTGAGCAGTTCAAAAATATACCTGCGCTGGCAGAGGATTAAGGCGCTGTCTTCTTGCCCACACCCCACAAACGCGTGATCGGTAGTGGTGCCAACCACTGAACTGCATGTTCCTGTGGCACTACCGACAGTCCATCGGGTTTATCATGGGTGCTGGCCACCTTGGCGACATACTTGGTTCCGGACACACCAACAGAAATGTGCAGCCCAGTAGCTTCAAGTACCGCTGCCTTGATCTTCTTCCCCATAGCATCGGGCACACCGAAGAAATGTTCAGCGCCGGTCATATCGAGAAACGCTTCTTCCAGCGACAAGGTTTACACCTGGGGCGAAAGCCCCAAAAATATCCATCACCTGCTCGGAAATCTCCTGATAGCGAGCGAAGTTCGGCTCGATCCTGATTGCATCAGGACAACGGCGAAAAGCCTCAACCATCGCCATCGCACTACCCACGCGATAATGACGCGCCTCGTAACTTGCCGTTAAAACAACACCGCGTTTATTCCTGGATCCAACCAAAACCGGTTTGCCTCGCAGGTCCGGATTATCGAGCTACTCCAAGACTGCATAGAATGCGTCCATATCTGCATGCACGAAAATTCGGGGCAAACGCTTAATGGGTACAATTTAGCGGATTACTGTATGAGAATACAGCACTTACACCTTACCCTTCTCTAAGGGCAAAGCTGTCGTGGTCCCTATGATCTAAAATAGGAAAAATGGAGCTGACGCACTCAAAGCTACTCCGCCAACTCCCGAAGGCCCTGCTCTACACGTCTGGCCTTATCTTCGTCCCACCACCAAGCGTCAATAAACGGTACTCGCGTAAGCATCTGGTTTGGGACCTCACCAAATTTGTCCCAGTACACCAGTCGAAATCCCGGTGACGAACCAGCCGGTATAAAATAGAAGTTCCACATAATGACCCTATCCAGAGCCCGCGTTGCTGCATAAAGGTTTTCTGCAGAATCCGCAACAACAATAGAATTTATCAGACTGTCAATCACCGGGTTCCTAACGCGGATCCAATTTTGGCCATAATCCTGACCCGCTGCCGTACTGCCAAACCAATTGCGCAATTGCAGGCCTGGGGTGTTACTTGGAGCCCAGCGCATACTATTGTTGTCAAACTTCCCAGTACGAGAGCGGTACAACCAGTTTGAAACCTCGGGTGCATAAGCAGTCGTTTCGACACCAATAGCTTCAAGGTTTTGAAAAAGAGTTAGGTTCTGGCGGATGGAGTAATAGGAAGGGCCGATAAAATCCAGTTTCATCTGCTCACCTGTTTCAACATTACGCATAACACCATCCAAAACTTCCCACCCCGCTTCCTTGAACAATTCTAATGAACGATGCAGATTTTGACGCTGCACACCCAAACCGTTACTTGAGGGATGTCTAAACTCGTCGGTAAACACCCTAATAGGAAGTTGGTCGCGCCAAGGTTCAAGTAGCTCAAGTTCTTTTTCACTGGGTGTGCCTTGATGCGCCATAGGTGAGTTTTGAAAAAAGCTGACGCCCTCTTCGTAATAGTCGTAGAACAACACTCGATTAGTCCACGCAAAATCGTACAACAACCAAAGAGCCTCACGTATTCGAATATCATTCAAAGGTGCCTTCTCTACGTTCCAAAATGTAGGCCACCACATTCCTTCTACCCGAGAAAGGGGTCGTAACTCTCGTTTGAATAGTCCCGTGTTGACCGCCGGAAAGTTATATTGAGTGGCCCATGCCTTGGACACCGCCTCTTCCTTAACGTCGAACGCATGGCTCTTGTGAGCTTCCCCCATAACCGTTTCATCTTTGAAGTAGTCAAATTTCACGACATCAAAGTTAAACCTGCCTTTGTTTACCGGAATCTCCTCACCCCAGTAATTCTCAACGCGCTCGTAGATTAGTATGCGACCCAACTCCGCATCTTTCACACGATAAGGACCGCTGCCAAGAGGTGGTTTAATTGTGGTTTTGGAAATGTCGTGCTGGGCCCAATAATGCTGCGGATGGACATTAAAAGCACCAATGGTAAACGGCAATGTTGGATTAACCTCCACACGCTTATCACGCACGAAACAGATTTCCTGATCACCAAAGGCAAACACTCGTTCGATATCTGCAATCGCTGTTTTAATGACCACGGAGCCATGCTCCTGGAACATTTCAAAGGTAAACAGGACATCATCGATAGTAATAGGTTCGCCATCATGCCAGGTGGCTTTGGGCCGTAATTTAAACGCTATCCAATTGAGGTTGGGACCAACTGCAACACCTTCAGCTAACCGACCATAGTGGCTGACCGGCTCGTCAATCGCTGGCTCTAGTAGAGAGTCATATACAAGACCCTGAGTTATTTCATAACCCCTAGCCAGACGACCTTTCTCTATTATGGAGTTATAGTTGTCAAAGGTGCCCAACTCAGGAGCCCTGATCTTACCACTTTTGGGCGCGTCGGGATTAGCGTACTCGAAATGTTCAAAATCCGCAGGATACTTGAGCGACAACAAATGTGAAATTCCATGTGCATACTTGGGTTTTGAGCAGGGTGGCTCCTCGGCGCTCGCTAGGCCCCAAGGCAAAATCATAAGGACTGCAAGGATTAGTGGCATCGAACTAGACCCGTCTTATTCTATTTTTCTGGCTCCAATACTACCCAAATAATGGTGTGTAGTTTTAGTTCGCCACACCACTATTCTATAGACTCAATCGCTAACCTGCTCTACCATAGAACCAATTTTTGAGGGATAGTTTGTAACCTTGCGCTTCGCGTTAAACTCTTTGATCAGCGCACTCACTCCGCCACTGGTCGGCCGTATCATCAACTGAGATATATCCTGTTCCGGGATCCTACACCAACCCCTATCCCTCAGCAGTAACAATTTAAATCGCCAAAGCGATATACATAAAGAACGCCAATAGAGCCATTGTCGGTAATTTTTTCATGTTAGTCATCCCTAAAATAGCCCAAGGTCGTCGTAAACCCGACCATTTAAAGCTTGCATGTATATAAACTCAGTCACTAAAACCGTAACAAATAGTAATCCCAGCAGAATGTATTTAATGACTTTCACTGGTGATAGTTACGCAGTTTGACTGTCATGGAGTTCCCTAGCATTACTTCAGCAGATAGCATGGAAGAGACGCCGTTACAAAGGATTTGATATGCTGGAAATACAGGACCAGCAACATGTAAACCTCTCACAAATATCGAGGTCAAATAATGTAATGCATCCACCAGAGTATCTCTAATGCGCTTTACTAAGTGGTTAAGCGCAACTGTTTTGCTGTCTTTTGCAGCAGGTATCGCATGCATCGCGGCTGGATCATTGTTCATGCACGAAACCAATCGCCAGGAGTTTTGCGTTTCCTGCCATTCAATGAACGTGGTTGACGAAGAGTATCAACAGTCCATTCACTTCAAGAACGCCTCTGGCATTCAAGCCACCTGCGCTGACTGTCACGTTCCCCAAGAATTTGGTCCACTCCTTAAGGCGAAAATACTGGCAACAAAAGACGTCTATCACGAGATCGCTGGCACAATTAATACACGGGAAAAGTTCGAAGCTCGGCGCTGGCATCTAGCCAACGTTGTCTGGGACAAAATGGAGGCAACAGATTCACGTGAATGTCGAACCTGCCATGAATTTACGGCAATGGATTACGAGGCACAGGGCCGTAAAGTCGCGCGCCGTCATCGACGCGCGGAAGAGACGGGAAAAACCTGCATTGCCTGTCATAAGGGCGTCGCGCATACAGAGCCGTTACCACCTATCGCGGCGTTATAGGTTCCCACCGCTCACGTAAAGCTCAAGAATCGCCTTTTTGTCTTCAGCGGAGAGCGTGTCGTACTTTTCCTTCATTTTGCGAGACATCTTGCGCTCGCCCGAGTCGAAATCTTCAAACTCCATCTCAAGATATTGTCGCCACTGACCTGACATGATCGCCAGATCATCCTCGGCCGCGCCACCATATTCAGAGTGACATTTATCGCACTTAATGTCGTGTACCTGTGCTCCGCGCCGAGCAATTTCAAGGTCAAATTCCTGCTCATGAGGCTTCCAGGTTTGATTCGCATAGTGCTCCCCCACGGCAAAAGCGTCATCCTCTGATAGCCCTCTGGCAACCTGGGTCATATCGGTTTCTCCACCATCGGCTGTTTTATAGCGTCTCGCCTGTCGGTTTCCGTTCCTATAGCTCTCCAATAGGTCGACGATACCAAACTCCGAGAACCCACCGATCGAAGGCACCTCAGGATCTTCACTGTGTCCGTTAACGCCATGACACCCATCGCACTTCTTTCCTATTTCAGCACCATCCGCAGCATAGGCGAAGTTTCCCAACAGATAGCAGCAAACAATTAACTCTAACAACAGTATCGACTTGTTGAATTGCACATTCACCCCCCGACAGATTGGGAATATAAGGGCCCTATATTAACGTGCAGCCACACTAGAAAGTAAGAATCGACGAGAGCAGAACACATTGCAGCGATAATCATTTGACCAGTTCCCCTCGATATTTTTCTCGGTTGAACGTAATTGTCTCAAGGTGCATTTGCCAATTTCCATCACAACACGCCAACCCAGAAACTTCAGAGAAGAAATTATTCTAGCGCCTCATACCCGAGGATCGCGGTGTTGACCTGAAGCCAGAATTATGAGATTAAGGACTCTGTTGGATCAGGGGAATCCGACCGCTGAAGAACTTTACTCAGAGATCTCTCCTGTTTGTTCTCGGACTAAGTTGGAGTACCTACCGATCTTTCGCAAAGTCATAACGCTTGATCTGAGCGCCGATAATAAGCGCGATACCCAAGGGGGTCATCGATCAGATCATGGAGCATCAGGGTTAATGTTCTATGGATAACTTCGCAGGGTTAGCGCAACGAGTAGTTTCCTCGTATATTTTTCGGCGCATCATGCTGATCTTTCCAACCTTGATCGGCATTCTACTGGTAAACTTTGTGATAATTCAGGCCGCACCAGGTGGTCCTGTAGACCAGGCTATTGCCAGAATTATGGGGGAAGGTGTTGCTGCCACGGCAACAATTGGCGGCGGGGGCGGTGCTCCAACTAGCGGAGGGCCCACGGGTGAAAGTAGTTATGAGTTCGCTAGGGGTCTGGATCCGGAACTTATCGCAGAACTGGAACAGCAGTTTGGCTTCGATCAACCCGCCCACATTCGTTTTCTCATCATGATGCGCGACTATTTTTCGTTCGAGTTCGGTAATAGCTACTATCAGGATGTTCCTGTTGTCGATCTGATCATTGAACGGCTACCCGTATCTCTTTCGCTGGGTATCGCCTCTTTGCTCATTGTTTATACCGTTTCTCTGCCGTTGGGCATTCGCAAAGCTGTCGGTGATGGGACGCCCTTCGATATATGGACCAGCGTGATTATTCTTGTCGGTTACGCAATACCCTCGTTCATTCTTGCAATGCTACTAATTATCGTATTTTGTGGCGGAGAGTTTTTTGATTGGTTCCCACTGCGGGGACTGATATCTGATAATTATTCGGAGCTCTCCACATTCGAGCAGATAAAGGACCGTATTTGGCACCTAGCAATGCCCGTAGCAGCCATGGTCGCTGGCAGCTTTGCCACACTGACCATGCTCACCAAAAACTCATTCCTGGAAGAAATTAACAAGCAATATGTGTTGACAGCCCAGGCTAAAGGTCTTACACCGCGCCGTGTACTGTACGGCCACGTATTCCGCAATGCGATGTTAATTGTCATTGCTGGGTTCCCGGCTGCGCTACTTGGCATGCTGTTCACCGGGGGCGTACTAATAGAAGTGATTTTCTCTTTACGAGGCATCGGCCTTCTGGGTTTTGAGTCCATCCTTACAAGAGACTACCCGATCGTCTTTGCCACGCTCTTTGTATTTACTCTTTTGGGGCTTGTCACTCAGCTTATCGCAGACATTACTTACATGCTGGTCGACCCGAGAATTGACTTCGAACTAAGGGAAGGTTGATGTCGGATACCTCGCTCCACAGCACTACAGAAAACAGGATAGTACCTGCAAAGCGATCACGTATTTCACCGCTGATGAAAAGGCGATTATCTAACTTTCGTGCCAATAAACGCGGGTTCTGGTCGCTTTGCATATTCCTTGCTCTATTCACCATAACTTTATTTGCCGAATTCATCGCTAACGACAAACCCCTGATCATCTCCTATCAGGAAGAGTTCTATTTTCCAATCTTCAAGCGCTATGCAGAAACTGAGTTCGGCGGCGTTTTTCAAGTCGAGACAGATTATCGTGAGCACGAAGTACAGGAAATGATTACTTCAAAAGGTGGATGGATGGTCTGGCCGCCCATACCCTACAGCTATAACACGATAGATTACTATTTACCGGGACCAGCGCCCTACCCCCCTTCTAATGAACACCTGTTCGGTACCGACAACGTCGGTAAGGACGTCGCCGCCAACTTGATCTATGGTGCACGGCTGTCGTTTCTATTCGGCTTGGTGCTAACTTTCTTTGCGTCGCTGATTGGAGTATGCGCTGGCGGCGTACAAGGCTATTTTGGCGGTAAAGTTGATCTTATTGCGCAACGCTTTGTAGAGATTTGGGCTGGCCTACCAGTGTTATTCATCTTGATCATCTTGGCCAGTATAGTGGAGTCTAACGTATTCTGGCTGCTTGGCATTCTTGTCGCTTTTAGCTGGATGGCACTCGTAGGCGTCGTGCGCGCCGAATTTTTACGTGCAAGAAACTTTCAGTACGTGACGGCAGCTCGCGCATTGGGCGCCAAAAACATCAGGGTCATGGTGCGCCACGTGCTGCCGAACGCTATGGTAGCAACCCTTACGTTCCTGCCATTCATCCTCACCGGATCGATTACACTTTTGACCTCACTAGATTTTCTTGGCTTTGGGCTACCTTCAGACTCTCCTTCGTTGGGTCGTCTTCTGGCACAGGGGAGAACAAACATTCATGCTCCATGGCTGGGACTGACCACCTTCTTCACGCTCGCTTTTATGCTGACGTTACTAATCTTTACCGGTGAAGCTGTCCGCGATGCGTTTGATCCGCGCAAAGAAGTTGTTTAATCGATAACCAATAAAGTTCTCGATTAAAGAGAACTCCGATAGTCTGAGATGAAGTCAAGAATTTCCCCTGATAGTACAATAATCCGAGTCTTTTGGTTCTGAAACTAGCACGGTGTACAAGAAAACACGCACACACATGCAGTGAAGATCATGGTGTGGACACAACTACGATACATCTAGCATTGCACTTCAACGCAACCGATTGTATTAAGCTGTTCATGGATAAAGGTGCAGAACCTAATATCTTTGGTGAAACACACAGCGGTAACGCCCTGAAATGGACAGAATTCAGCAGAGCTCAAGATGCGGTAGAATTATTAATCGACTGGAACACGTAGAGTAAACTAGGTAACTAGAAAAAATAAGGAGATCCGTTATGGGGGATTATCAGATTATCGGGCACAGACCAATCCGACCGGATGCAAGCGACAAGGTCACCGGCCAAGCCAATTACGGTGCAGACATATCGCTACCTCGCATGTTGCACGGCAGGGTACTGCGAAGTGACTGTGCACATGCAAGAATAATCAACATCGATACCAGTGACGCCGAGAAAATAGATGGTGTCGAGTCAGTTGTTACCGGACAGGATTTTGCTCACCTTAAACCCGGCGGGGCCGGAGATATCGCCCGCGATAATCTCGCTATTGAGAAAATTTTGTTTTACGGCCATGCAGTAGCAGCCGTTGCAGCACAAACGATATCTATAGCGGAGCAAGCCTTAGAAGCCATAAAGGTCGAATACGAAGAGCTAGAACCTATCATGGATCTGGATGCTGCGATGGCTGACGACGTCATCCTGCACGATTACGAGCAAGACACCTCATCAAATATATTTGCCCGCGACGAACGTAGCGCAGGAGACCTTTCCATGGGTTTCGATGACGCCGATGAAGTCGTCGAGCTAGAGTACAACACACCAACAGTTCATCAGGGCTACATCGAACCACCTGCATGCCTGGCCAACTACAGTGCAACCGCACAATCTACATTATGGAGTACTACACAGGGACACTTCCCGTTGCGCGATAGTGTGACAGCGATGATGCAGATGGAGCAATCTCAGCTACGTGTCACCCCTGCTGAATGCGGAGGTGCATTTGGTGGAAAAACGGCTCCCTATCAGGAAGCCATCGCTATGATGCTTTCTAAAAAAGCCGGTCGTCCCGTCAAGATGTGCATGAAACGGGCAGAAGTTTTTCAAGCGTGTGGTCCTGGCGCTGCGTCAAAGATAAAAGTCAAGGTCGGATGCAAGAAAGACGGTTCAATTCTCGCAGCCCAGGCATCCGTTGCCTTTGAGTCCGGTGCATTTCTTGGCGCCCCATTAGGTGGCGGTATGCGCTCCATGTTCAACTCCTACGATATACCGAACATTCACATCGAAGGTTGCTCTGTCTATACCAACAAACCCAAAGTGCGCGCCTACAGGGGTCCCGGTGCACCTCAGGTAACACTGGCAGCAGAAGGAGCAATCGATGAGCTTGCCGCGAGAATTGGTATGGACCCGATAGAGTTAAGGCTAAAGAATGCCGTGCGAGAGGGAACAACGACACATACAGGCACATTTCGAAAGATCGGACTGATCGAATGTCTTAAAGCTGCCCGAGACTCCGAGCACTACAAATCACCACTAAAAGAAAATCAGGGCCGTGCAGTCTCTGCTGGCTTCTGGCACAACGGCGCAGGGACTTCCAGCGCATCGATAAACATGAACTCCGATGGCACCGTTGCGCTTGCTACCGGTTCCGTTGACCTTTCGGGAACCAGAATTGCACTGGCCATGATTGCTTCCGAAGAGCTTGGAATTCCTGTCGAGAAAATATCATCGGTGGTCGCCGATACCGACTCGGTTGGTTTCGGCGGCAACAGCGCAGGCAGTCGCACAATTAACGCGACGGGTCACGCAGTAGCAGAAGCAACCCGTGTTGCCATCGATGAAATGAAACAGAGAGCAGCTTCAGGATGGAATGTGACTGTAGAAGACGTCGAGTGGGAAAACGGCGCGGCGGTTAACTTGAGATCCGGCGATAAACTGACTGCCGCGGAAATATGCAAGGATGCACCAGATACAGGCGGTCCTATCTTCGGAGGCTTCACCCACAATGCAACGCCAGGTTTAGGACCCAGCTTTTCAGTACACATCTGTGATACAGAGGTTGATCCTGAAACGGGTAAAGTGACCATTGTACGATACACCGCGATACAAGATGCCGGTACAGCAATTCATCGCGACGCAGTCGAAGGTCAGATGCAGGGCGGTGCGGTGCAAGGCATCGGCTGGGCAACAAACGAGGAGTTCATCTATGACGAAAAGGGAGCGTTAGTGAATCCTGGTTTTCTGGATTATCGAATTCCACTCTTTTCAGACCTACCGCTGATCGAAACTATCGTTGTGGAAGTACCCAACGAATTGCACCCCTACGGTGTTCGGGGTGTGGGTGAGGCACCCATCATTCCACCACTGGCGGCAGTTGCCGGGTCAGTGAGTAACGCGATTGGGGTCAGAGTTACTGAACTCCCCTGCTCACCACCGAAGATACTCGCTGCCATCCAACAAAAAGCATAGCATATAGGTTCCTATTTGTTTTTGGAGTGAAGTTTGGACAGATCAGAAAGACAGGCAATCGAACACGACTGCGCAAAACTGATAAATCGGTTTTATCATCTCTTTAATCAAGACCTCGCGTTTGTGGTGGATTTGTTCACTGAGGACGGTACGCTAGCGCTCGGCAAATGGGTGTTAGGTCCAGGGCATGACGAGATGCGTGAGAGACTCCACCAAGGTAGCAAGAATATGCTTGACGGCGTCGAGGTTGTATTGAATACCGTCAGCAGCATTGTTGTTGACGTCATCGATGAAAATACCGCCAAGGCAATATCCCATGATACGTTCTGGGAATGGGGCTACTACGACGGCGATCTTCAGGGTCGACCAGCACCCATTAAAGCACCTATCGGCATAAACACCTGGGAGGATGAACTCAGGCTTGAAAATGGCGAGTGGAAGTTTCACCACCGGCATATGAAAGCGGTATTTAACAACAAAGCCTGGAAGTTGCAACGCGTCCGACACTAATCGAACTGGTTTTGGTACAAAAAGGTCCCTAGCGGAGCTTGTGTAACCTGACTGGAAGGGTTTTGTAACCTCTTACAAAGCTACTACGAATCCTTTCCGGTTTACCCATAACCTCCACCTGGTTGAATCGTTGCTGTATTTCTTCCCAAAGAATACGTAACTGCATCTCTGCCAGGCGATTTCCCATACAGCGGTGGATACCAAATCCAAACGCCAGATGATTGCGCGCATTTTTTCGATCAATGATGAGACTATTTGCATTCTCAAAGACCGACTGATCCCGGTTCCCAGAGGCGTACCACATCAGCACGCGATCTCCTTCACGGATCTTCTTACCACGTATTTCAGTATCCTTTGTTGCCGTTCTTCGCATATAGGAAAGCGGCGTCTGCCAGCGGATAATTTCCGATACCATATTAGGTATCAGCTTTGGATTATCACGCAGTTTTTGGTACTCATCCGGGTGTTTATTAAGGGCAACGACACCACCAGAGATAGAATTTCTCGTCGTATCGTTTCCGCCAACAATGAGCAAAATGAGATTACCCAAGAACTCCATAGGATCCATGTCCTGCGTTGCATCACCATGAACCAGCATGGAAATAAGATCAAATCCGCCGGGTTTGTTTTTCCTCTCTTCCCACAAAGCAGTGAAATATTGCAGACACTCCAGCAATTCAGCTTGTTTCTGTTCATCACTGATCATCGCTCCATTGTCTTCATTAGAGGTCGCGACATCCGACCAACGCGTTAACTTACGACGTTCTTCAAAAGGAAAATCGAACAGTGTGGCCAGCATCTGAGTAGTGAGTTCGATAGATACTTTATCGACCCAGTTGAATTCCTCGCCTATAGGCAGCGAGTCAAGGATATTGCAAACGCGTTCCCGAATTGTTTCCTGGAGATTAGCCAGATTGGAAGGCGCAACCGCAGGACTAACCACCTTACGCTGCTCGTCATGCTTTGGTGGATCCATCGCGATAAACATATCCAGTGGAAAATCCTCCTGCCGATCCAGAACGGTAATGCTCCCGTCAGATGAAAATGTCTTATAATCGACATCCACCGCCTTGATATCTTCATAGCGAGTAAGAGACCAATAACCAAAACCATCATCTTCCCACCAATGCACAGGTGCCTCTCTGCGAAGGCGTTCTAAGAAGGGCCCCACCTCATTTCGTTCCCAAATGCCTGGCGCGATAAGACAGATTTCTTCCAACGGTATATCGTATGGATCTGGTGTTTGTTCACTCATGACTCATACCTCGATTATTATGGGCACAGCGCACCCCAGCAATACTCAATCATTATAGGTACGACCATACCCCAGCGATGGATTCTAATCCGGGCAATCTAATTAGAAATTTTTGGAATGAAAACAGAAAATGCAGCTATTTTCTATCAAGCACCAATATAATCACCAAGTAGAAAAGTATATCTAGTTTGGACTTACCAAGCAGCTCAGATACGACATCACCCATCAGCGAACCGATATAGTAAATATTTTTTGGAAAAATAAGCGACGACTGCACCCTGAAGAATACATTTCCACGAAGGATTCACTGTTCGTCAAAATAAACTTGCAGTTAATGCATGCATTCAAAGATAGACGCTATGCAGATCCAACAATTCCTGAGTGTATGAACTCTTTACTCGCAAATCGGCTTCATCGCCTAGTACCTGCAAGACGCTCTTCTAGTAAAATGTCGGAAGTATGCAATATCTAGCCTGGTTCAGTTTCTCAAGGTTAAACTCTATCTCTCGTCTCTACTTTATGAGAGATCCTTTAGCACCTGTTCCGGGTGATCCCCAGCTTTAACCTTTGCGTAAGCCTTCAGAATATTTCCATCCGGTCCGATGATGTAGCTTATTCGATTCGCCTTCCCTGCATCAGTATTTTCCGCTGCATCATAGGCAACAGATACTGCAAGGTCCTCATCACACAAAAGGTCGAATGGAAAGCTGTACTTCTTATGAAACTTTTTGTTTTTTGGTGGCGCATCATTGCTAATACCAAGAACGACTGTATTCTTATCGCTGAGCTGCTGGATTCGATCACGGAACCCTTTACCTTCACGAGTTCAGCCAGGTGTGCTGGCGCGAGGATAAAACCAGAAAACAACATTCTTGCCGCTAAAGTCAGACAGCGAAACCCTCGCACCATCCTGATTTGGCAAACTAAACGGTGGGGCTGCTTCGCCTTCATTAAGCATGACTCTGCTCCATAAGTATCGGTTAAATCCATGCTAGGCGATCTTAGCTGGCGACGCAACATTGGCCATTAACGCCGTCGGTTCTCCTATGGCATGATGGGCTCTCTGAAATTCAGGAGGCCACAAAGACCTATGGATTACGAAAATCTCTTAGTTGAACAAATGGAACACGTTGCGGTTGTCACTTTCAATCGACCTGAAAAAGCCAACGCGCTTAACTACGCCCACTTGGCAGAAATCGAACATCTCGCGCTGTCTTTTCGGGACGAGGCAGACATACGCGTCGTTATCTTTACCGGTACAGGAAAGCATTTCAGCTCAGGCGCGGACTTAACGGATCCTGGCACCGAGTATCAAGGGCCATTGGTATTGCGTAGACGCAAGAACCGCATGGGTGAACGAGCAATCAACGCGCTGCTCGCAATTGATCAGATAACCATCGCCGCTTGGAATGGTGGTGCACTGGGTGGTGGTGCCTGCATAACTACAGCCTGTGATTTTCGTATAGGCGCAGAAGACTGTTTCATGCAATATCCTGAAATCGACATTGGAATGAACCTGCAATGGAAAAGTCTGCCGCTTATCACTCACTTAGTAGGCTCAGCCCGGGCCAAACGTCTGGTGGCCGGAGGCGAGCGTATTCACGCACAAACGCTGTTTGAGTGGGGTGTGTTGGACGAAATAGTACCACTAGATGATCTATTTCCCACGGCAAAGCGATTAGCCGACTTCTATGCCAATAAGTCGCCAGTTGCCGTACAAATGATCAAAAAAAGCATCGACACCATAACTGGAGCATTGGATCAGAGCATCATGCATATGGATTCCGACCAACACATGGTGGCCAGCGCCTCTGCAGATAGCAAAGAAGCAGTTCGATCCTATCTTGACAAGACCAAACCTACATTCACCGGCGACTAGCACAATTTCCGGATCGAAAAGGGTATGATTGCGCGACCAAAAAATCGGAGAAGTATAAAGATGTCAGATAATAAGGACCGCAGTGGTGCGGAGAGCCTGGTGCAAGCGTTTGTAGATTCAGAAGCAGACGTCTGCTTTGCCAATCCGGGTACTTCAGAAATGCACTTTGTCGCCGCTCTCGATAATAATCCAGAGATGCGCTGTGTCCTTGGACTTTTTGAAGGGGTGGTCACCGGCGCAGCAGATGGATATGGAAGGATGGCCCGCAAACCATCAGTCACTCTGACTCACCTTGGCCCCGGACTGGGTAACGGGCTCGCTAACCTGCACAATGCAAAGAAAGCACGAACCCCTATAGTCAACGTTGTGGGTGAACATGCTACGTACCACCGAAAGTATGATGCGCCATTAACATCTGACGTTGCTGGTTTCGCAGCCCCAGTTTCGGGCTGGGTAAAAGTGAGCGAATCCGCCAATACGGTTGCCACAGACGGTGCCGAAGCCGTTCAGGCTTCTATGGCACCTCCTGGTCAGGTTGCTACATTGATACTTCCTGCCGACACGGCATGGAACCGGACGACCGCAGCACCAAAACCATTGCCAAGGATCGAGCCCAAAGCCTATAGCGTCGATAACGTCAACGACGTCGCCAGGGCGCTTAAGACCGATGAACCCAGCGTCATCCTGATGAACGGAGAACTTACTGCATCCCGCTCCGCGATGGCCGACCAAATCAGTCAGGCAACTGGCGCTCGTATTCTTATGGACACTTTTGTCCCAAGAGTTCATCGAGGTGCTGGAAGAGCCGAGGTTGCCCGCCTGCCATACTTTGGCGAGATGGCAGCGGAAGTGCTGGAAGGAACCAAACATCTCATCCTTTTGAGTTCTCAACCACCGGTTACATTCTTTGCCTATCCGGACAAACCTAACTATCTAACCCCTGAAGGTTGCGAACTGCACACTCTGGTGGAAAGAGACGAAGACATCGACGGCGCGCTTGAAGCATTGTTAGATGCAGTGGGTGGCGGCGATACATCACCTAGACTTGTTCACTTGGAAATACCGGATTTACCATCTGGGGAGCTTAACCAGCGGTCCGCCGGAACCACCCTGGCACATTTATTCCCCGAGGATGCAATCATCGTCGATGAAGGCGGCATGAACGGCGGTGGCAGTGTCGCAGCCACCCGTACCGGAAAACCTCACGATCATCTGATACTTACTGGTGGCGCTATCGGATTCGGACTTCCTTGCGCAACAGGTGCAGCAGTTGCCTGCCCCGATCGAAGAGTAGTAAGCCTGCAGGCTGACGGCAGTGCTATGTATACCAATCAGGCACTCTGGACGCAGGCCCGAGAACAATTGAACGTTACGACGATTATCTTTGCCAATCAGAAGTACGGAATCCTGCAAGTAGAATTCGGTCGTGTTGGTGCACACAACCCTGGGCCAAAGGCGATGAGTATGCTTGATCTTACAAATCCAGAAATTACCTGGACGGATCTCGCCAAAGGCATGGGCGTCCCCGCCTCACGAGTAACAACCGTGGATGAATATGCAAAAGCTCTGAAAGCTTCTTTTGCCACAGATGGACCCGCTTTGATTGAAGTAATGGTGCCATAAGACTGGGCAATACGAGATGTCTTCCACAACGGATAACATGATCTGGCTACCGGAAGGTGAATTTCGTATGGGTGCCAACAACTTTTATCCCGAAGAAACACCCGTAAACACTGCCGCTGTCGGTGGATTCTGGATAGATGCCAATCCCGTCACAGAAAGTGAATTCGCGCAGTTCATTGAAGATACCGGCTATATCACAGTCGCTGAAAGAGAACTCATTGCCGAGGACTATCCTGGTCTTCAGGTGAGTGAGTTTTCACCAGGTGCCCTCGTATTTACCCCAACCGACGGACCCGTCGATCTCTCAAACCCCGGGAATTGGTGGCAGTTTGTTGTGGGTGCTAACTGGCGTAATCCGATTGGCTTGGATGAAGAAGTACCCGGTGACCATCCGGTCGTGCAAGTCGCGTTTGAGGATGCACAGGCCTATGCAGACTGGTCCGGTAAAGAGCTCCCAACTGAGGCGGAGTGGGAGTACGCAGCAAAGGGTGGTCGGGAAGGTACGATATTCCCCTGGGGCAACGAGCTGTATCCAGACGGAAATATAATGACAAATACCTGGGAAGGTGAGTTTCCCTTTAGCAATTCGGAACGAGATGGATACACGCGGACCTCTCCAGTTGGCAGCTATCCACAAAATGATTACGGCCTGTTCGACATGATTGGTAACGTTTGGGAGTGGACTCAGGATTGGTGGACCTCGTCTCACCCGGATGATGAATCACAATCGCCCTGTTGTGCCCCCGATAATGTGCGCACCAACCCTCAAGGGGGTCCTAAGGAGGCCAGCCTCGACCCGCAAATGCCGGAAATTACCATTCCACGAAAAGTGCTCAAGGGTGGTTCACACCTGTGCGCAGCCAACTACTGCCTGCGCTATCGGCCCGCAGCACGCATTCCGCAGATGATAGATACCTCAGCATCGCACATTGGATTTCGTTGCGTGGTCAGATCTTAGGCCTGAACTACAGCACGACTCTCGGTCAATGCGTTGACTTCTTCGGCTGAGAAATTCGATTGCTCAAGAATTTCTATTGACTGAGCACCAGGTGCAACGGCACTTTTGGGTAACTCTGGCGAGGTTCGGCTGAACTTAGGCGCTGGTGCTGCCTGATGAATACCATCCTGTTCAACAAATGACTCGCGTGCTACATTGTGCGGGTGTTCCCGTGCTTCTGCGAAGCTGAGTACCGGGGCATAACAAATATCCGTACCCATCATGATCTCATCCCATTCGTCACGTGTTCGGGTTTTGAATATCTCTGTTAGCTTTTCCCTTAGACCCTGCCAATCATCCCGAGACATCTGTGCAGGTAATTCACCGGAATCTCCGAGTCCAGACTTTTCTAACAGCAGCTCATAGAACTGCGGTTCTATAGAACCAACCGAGATAAATTTTCCATCACTGGTCTCGTAGGTGTTATAGAAGTGAGCGCCACCATCGAGCATATTGGTCCCGCGGTTTTCCGACCAGGCTCCTGTATTCATCATGCCGAATATTATGTTCATCAAAAGCGCTGAACCTTCGGTCATGGCTGCGTCGATGACCTGACCCTTACCGCTCTGACCTCTTTCGTAGAGTGCCGCCACAATTCCAAACGCCAACAGCAGGCCTCCACCACCAAAGTCGCCAACCAGATTTAGTGGCGGAACCGGTCGTTCGTTGGCGTTACCTATAGCGTGTAACGCACCGGACAACGATATGTAGTTGATGTCATGCCCCGCCACGGAGGCCATTTCTCCCGTCTGCCCCCAGCCCGTCATTCGACCGTAGATCAACCTTTCGTTTCTCGAGGAGCAAACATCAGGACCAAGCCCCAGACGTTCCATAACGCCAGGCCTGAACCCTTCAATCAACGCGTCGGCACCGTCAATCAGCTTGAGGACCGTTTCCACACCGTCAGGGTTTTTCAGATCGACTGCGATACTGCGACGGCCGCGAGCAAGAACGTCCGATACCTGGGCAGGCTTGCCCGCTGCGCTAGCGCGGTCAACCCTAATAATGTCTGCGCCCATATCCGCGAGCATCATGCCGCAGTGAGGTCCTGGACCAATCCCCTGAATCTCAATTACTTTTACACCATCTAGCGGTCCCATACTTTCCTCCTGCTAATTCAACAACACGTGACGCTGCACCTGCCATTTGGCATACTCGCGATTCACCTGATCAACCAAATCGCGATTGTATCAAATAGCCTATGAGCAAGAAGCCCAACATCGTTTTCATATTTACGGACCAGCAGCGCCCTGACACGATGGGGCACGCTGATGACCCGGTCGCCATCACCCCTCATCTTGATCGTTTAGCAAACGAGGGGGTCGTGTTTCCCTTGTGCTGCACTACTGCACCCGTGTGCATGCCAGCGAGAGCCAGCCTAGTTTCAGGCAAACAAGTGCACGAGCACGGCGTTTGGGGATTCGCCAATCCGGAACTTCGCCATGGACAAAGCCACGTTCGCAACATCAGAAACTCGGGTTACAAAACAGGTATTGTTGGCAAAACCCATCTATGGAGACACGGAAAAGGACACGCAAGCGAGCATTTGGAAGAAATGCATGACTGGGGCTACGTTGACGCAAGAGAAGCAACAGGCCCATCGGAATCAATAAATACCGACTCGAGGTATACCGATCATCTGGCTGAAAAAGGTCTGCTAGACCTGCACCGCGCGTATCTGACAACTTATCTGACCGGGCAAAGACGCCATGTGGCCCTGCCCTGGGAACTACCTCCTACCAATCTACCAACAGAAGATCATCTGGATATGTTTATCTCTGGCCTTGCAGAGGAATGGATCGAGGATCATGACAGCACCGACCCCTTCTACCTTCAGGTCAACTTCGGCGGCCCTCATGATCCATGGGATTCACCTGCCGAGTACCGGCGGATGTATAACGCCGACGACATACCGCTATCACTCACGGAGAAACCCACCGGCCCTGTCTCACCCCACGTGCATTCCCTATTGAGTAATGCTCCAGCGAAGCTCAATCAAATGAGCGAATCGCAGAATAGAGTGATGAAGTCCTACTATTACAGCAAGGTTACCCTGATCGATGATTGTGTCGGTCGCGTGATCGTGGCACTCGAGCAAAAAGGCGTATTGGACGACACCTGGATTGTGTTCTCCTCAGACCATGGCGAGATGCTGGGCGATCACGGATTGATTGCAAAAAAAGTATTCTACGATGGCGCCATCAACGTGCCCTGTATCTTCAGACCACCAAGCGCATCAGAGGGATGGAAGAGCAACGCCCTGGTGGGGCATCTCGATATCGTGTCCACACTGATGAGTATTACCGGAGCGGAACCGCTGGAAAAGACTGATGGTCAATCTCTTCTACCCCTGCTTGAAAGCGGGGATTCCGCAGCGGGAGCAAATCATCACCGAGATGTCGTCCTAAGCGAAATAGGTATACCTCCGGCCGGATTCGTCATGGTGCGTACAGAGCGATACAAGCTCTCTGTGGACGCGCTTACCCGCGAACCTGCAGATTTATACGACATGCAGGAAGATCCTAACGAGCTGCACAATCGAGTAGATGATCCGCAACTGGCATCCATTCGACAGGAACTCATCGACATTGCACCTCGGGTGGAGGACATGAATACGACAGAGGTAGAAAAGTGGAATCAGGCACGTTAGAGCCTACAAAACATTTCACTGTCTTTTTGGCAACAGGCAAGTCTCTCAGGTGGTTCTACAAAGCTAAGATCAATACCACCACAACCGGCCGTCATCCCAGTCAGTGATTTTTAATCCCCGTCTAAAGGTGACTATCACTGGCACACAGGGTCTGTTTCTCCATCGCAGCACAGCGTTCGCGAATCGCAAATCGACCTTCGTCAACCACTATTGACTCCCACTGCGGCTCTCCCAGTAATGCCTTTACTGCCTTCAATTTCATGCCAATTTTCAACTGTGACGCCTTTGCGGTCAGTCCGGTTTCACGCACCTGAGACAATGCTGCCGAATTGGCCAGACACAGCGACGCCTGCCATAGGAATTTGTAAACCCTTGGCAGTATCTGGGCAACGATGACAAAAGCCTCGAATACGCCTTTGGGTTCAGGTGCGTAAGGATAAGACATGCCAGTAGTATAGATCCCTTGCGAACTATGATGGACAATCGCAAAACTGCGTCTACACTCTTAGCACTATAATTTAGGTATATTCGATGACTGCCCCTAACCCAGAACCGACAAGAGACCTTCAGATTGCAAAGTCCAATATGGACAAATTCGGTTATTGCGTACTAACAAATGTCCTATCTATCAATGAAGTAGACGCATTGCGTACTCGTCTGTTTGAACAAGTTGAGGCAGAAGAACAACTGGATAAAACCTGGGTTAACCCTATTGGCAAACAGCTGGTTAAATTCCTAGTGAACAAGGGCCAGGTATTTCGCGACCTCTTGTTTCAACCAAATTATCGAGCCGTAGTCGATCATGTTCTGGGGCCAGAATATCTTCTATCTTCGATAAATGCGCATATCGCTTACCCCGGTGGATCATTGGAATTCCATCGGGATCAATTCTGGATGCCGCCACCTTCTAACGATAAAAAAGAACCTCTGATCAGAGCCGGCGCCATCAATCGTAAAGAACACAAGGGTCATCATGTACTCGGTGAAGATAACCCCCTAACAATTTCACCCGCCGTTGTCTGTAATTCCATGTGGATGCTGGACGACTTTACTGAAGAAAACGGCGCAACCATTTTAGTACCTGGTAGCCACCTCTCAGGCCGGGAACCAGACCCAAGGCTCGACACGGATGCCAACTGGACATCTGCTGTCGGTCCTGCCGGTAGCGTCGCGATCTTTGACGGACGCACCTGGCATTCAACCGGGCTAAACGTTACGGACCAGCCTCGAGTTGGTATCAACACCGGCTTTTGTGCGCCTCAATTTCGGCAACAGGAAAACTTTCAACTCGGCACCGCGCCCGAGGTGCTGGAAGAAGCCTCCAACGAATTGCTGGCACTACTGGGTTTCAAAACCTATTTGGGCTACGGCGGTACCGAGGGGAATCACGAATGGGTGGCTCGAGGACAATATGGACTGGGTGAGCTAAAGCCCAAGCCCTAGATGAGGTCAAATTCGATTCGACCGAAGGCCCCGTAATCCCCAACGTAGTGGCCCGGTTGCCCAGGCTGGGGGCCACCCAGTGCGCCAGTCATCAGCAACTGGCCGGGTTCAAGGGTATAACCATGAGCAACCGCTTTATTGATCAGCCAGCATACCGCCTGGATCTGACCACCCATGGCATCGGTACCCACACCCTCTGATAACTTTTCGTCATCTCTTGACATCACTACGCGGACCGCATCTAGGTCATCTGTCGATGCAGCTGCATCACCCGGAACAAAGGCCGCGGCCGCAGAATTTACCGCGACCAGATCAGCGCCTGTACGTGAACCATCCGGGGCAAAAGCGGGGTCCGCAATTTCAAACACAGGAATCGCCTTATCGAGGTAATCCCAAACCGTCTCTGGCGTTACCGGCGCGCTTATTGCAGCGCCAACACGGTAGCCGATTTCAGTTTCGATGACCGGGCCATGTAAATCGCCAAGATTAAACGAACCACCGGATACACCCTCGCCGGCTTTGGGAAGCACACCAAACACAGGTTCACTCACGCCCAATGCCTTCTGGCCTGCCTCGTTGCTGAGCGCGGCTTTGAATCCAGCTATGGTCATCCCGGACTGGGCAACCACTTTCGCCTGAATCTCATAGGCACTATCAAGATCAAGCGGCGACTCGGCAGACAATATCGGTCTCAATTCGCCTGCTGCCATCGCAGCGACAATTCTATCCGCACTCTCCTGAACTCGATCTACCATGGTGAACCCCTCGTAACTACTAATGAAAAGTACCGAGAGGTTACTTTGAACGGGACAACGGAATCAAATCCGATTAAGGCAAACCGGGAATTTACTTTTGGTAACTGATTCGACAGGTGCTATTTTGACAAGCATGAAGATAATCCAGTTAAAGTTTTCGTGGGCGGCTATAGCATTGATTGCCGTTGCTGCCTGCGCACCTATTGAGAATAGTTTGCAGATACAGGTTCGCGACTACAACGAACGTTTAATGCGGGTGCTCGATGAATCCGTGGCGCAACCAGCAATGTCGTCATCGTTGCCCAGATTGCCCCGCGTTCGCGACCTGGTAATGACGTTAGAAACTGGTAGTGTCAATCCTATCGAGTACCTACAGCTTGGGGATTGCGAACTGCAGAATCTGATTGCGAAACGCAACTCCAGTCTGGGCAAGCTCGCCCTGCCATCTCAGCGTCTGGTATACGAGCTTAATTTCCTGCGATTATCGGGCGACTGCCAGGCACAACTCAATGATCAGGAACTCAGCGCTTACCTGCAGGAAGTAACAGAGAAAAAACGTGAACTACTTCCATCGCTAATCTGGCAAGCGACGCTGGGAAGCAAAGAGTTCCGTGAACTATGGAAGTACCGAAAATTATCTGAGCTTCCCGCACTGGATCCCCAAGTTGAGCTGACCCTTTCACGCCTTAACAATTATATCGACGCGTGGTTAGCAGGAGACTACCGGGTAGACTCAGCGCGACTGGAAGCTCAGTTATCAATTATCAGGTGGGGCAATGCCGGGGAGCATCTAAGCCAATGGATGATATTCAGTGATGAACTTGCTATGGGCACCGCCATCCTGAATTCACGACTGGCAAAACAACCTCTGTGTTTCAAGGACATGAAAACGAAGGTCGCAGACAGATTCCACACATTAGTTCGACAGTTCCTGATCGGATCTATCCAACCGCAGGTCGCGCGTCTGAATCGGGACCATTACTCTTTGTTTCCATTACTCCGATCTTTGGAAGGTAAACTCAGCATCGGCGAGCCATCTGCATACACTGCCTGGCGGGAACAGCGGGACCTCCTGCTGGACCATTCGGTCTCCGCGTTATCACGACATGTCAGATCGCTCGAACCCCTCCTGAAGCAATGCGGCTACCTTCCTGCCGGATGATTTAGCGACTACGCCATTGCTTCCCTGATACCTGCTAGTATCTTGTCGGAATCCGGGAACACATGATCCTCAAGCGTTGGGCTATAGGGAATCGGAACATTGAGCGCGCATATACGCTTGACCGGTGCTTTCATTGCCGCAAAGGTCTCCGCATGCTCGGTTGCTGCCGTGGCAATCTCAGCCGTGGCACCAGCGGTTGCACCGGCTGCATCAACGATCACTAACCGACCGGTCTTCTGTACCGAAGCCCTGAGGGTTTCAACGTCCATGGGTACCAGGGTACGAGGATCGATTATCTCTACCGATACACCTTCCTTGTCGAGGATTTCCGCAGCAGGAAGGGTGTCATGCAACATCCGACCCAGGGTGACCACCGTAACATCAGTGCCCTCGCGTACGATGTGGGCCTCACCCAATGGCAGTGTGTATTCTTCCTCAGGTATTTCACCTTCAAACGCATACATGTTGCCTGCCTCAAATGAGATAACCGGGTTGTCCTCGCGGATCGCCGATTTGAGTAAGCCCTTCAGATCGTAAGGTGTCGATGGCAGGATCATCTTCAAACCCGCCAGGTTCATAAACATGGAATACGGATTCTGAGAGTGCTGGGCAGCCATCCGCCCGCCGCCGCCACACGAGGTGCGAAAAGTGATGGGAAACTTCGCCTGTCCACCAAACATGTAATGGATTTTCGATACCTGATTGACAATCTGATCCATGGCGACGAAGGAAAACGTCACCATGCTCCAGTTGACGATGGGCCTGAATCCCGAGCCTGCCGCACCCAGCCCAATGCCGGTGAATCCACCTTCCGCAATAGGTGTCGCTCTCACCCGTGACGTGCCGAATGCGTCAGTGAGTGCATCCGGTGCATTTGTGGAAAGATGAATTGTCTTATCATCTTTTTTCATTTCCTCCATGACCGCTTCCAAACCGGCCTGAGAATAGGTAACTGTCCTCATTGTGATTCCCCTAATCTGCAAAAACGTCTACGAGTGCCTCTTCCGGATCCGGAAACGGACTCTCTTCGGCAAACTTCACCGCATCCAGGACTTCCTGGGCGATTTCCCCTTCCATTTTCGCCCAGTCTTCCTCGATCATAACCTCCCGCTCAATCAGATCAGCAGCGAACAATTTGATCGGATCTCTTTCCATCCACGCTTCAACCTGATCCGCCGGCCGTCTATCTATGGCTTCCTTTCTCTCCGTATGGGTACGCTGGCGGTAGGTTTTGCATTCAATCAGGCTGGGACCCTCGCCAGCCCGCGCTCTTGCAACCGCTGCCTCAGCAACCTCGTGAACGGCCAGCACATCGTTACCATCCACGATCACGCCCGGAATGCCATAACCGGCAGCACGAGCGGCTATGTCTTCCAACGCTAAGGTACCCTTAGCCTCCGTATCGGCAGACCACAGATTGTTTTCACACACGTAGATCATCGGCAACTTCCACGCCGAAGCAATATTGATCGACTCATGGAATGGCCCGGCATTTGAAGCACCATCGCCAAAGAACGACACTGCTACCTGACCTTTCCCCTCGAGTTGGGCAGCCAGACCAGCACCAGTCACAATGGGAATACCTCCTGCCACTATGCCATTAGCACCCAGCATGCCGATGCTAAAATCTGCAATGTGCATCGAGCCGCCCTTGCCCTTGCAGTATCCCGTCGCCCGACCGTATAGTTCTGCCATCATGCGATTGAGATCAGCACCCTTGGCGATGCAATGTCCATGACCACGGTGTGTGCTAATAATGCGATCATCGATATTGAGCGCGCTACATATTCCTGTCGCCACCGCTTCCTCACCGATATAACAGTGCACCACACCGTAGATGGCACCTCCTATATAGTCCTCAGAAGCTCGCTCCTCAAAGCGGCGTATGGTTTGCATAGTGCGCAACATCTCTAGTTGTTTCTCAGCGCTAAGAGCCATCTGTTTCCCCCTTCTTTAGTTTTGTGCAGGTCTTCTAGGCAGGCCTGTCGCCCTTCATTACCACCATCGTTCGACTATCAACACCGGGTAACATTTTCGACGGATCGCGAGTTACCACAACATCAATAATCGTCGGTATGTCTCGCTCTGCGATACCATCGGAAAACGCCGCAGCCAGTTCAGCTGGGTCTTCCACTCGGATGCCATGACAACCCATCTCACGGGCGACGTTCGCGTAATTGGTTTCGTCCAGATCACTTGACTGGTAACTGCCTTGACCGTACATGTTATGTTGCAACGCCTTTACATACCCCGAGGCTGCATTGTTCACAATGGCCAGCGTAAAGCCGAGACCCAGCCGGCGGGCGGTTTCGAGCTCACCGATCATCATATTAAAACCCGCGTCACCGGTCAGCCCAACCACGGGCGAATTTGGCGCACCCAGCTGTGCCCCAATCACGCCAGGCAGGCCGTAACCAATGGACGCAAAACCCCGGTTGGCGATATAACTGCGGCCGGATCGCTGAGAGTCATAAAGCAGTCCTGTCCAGTGCGCTGCGAACCCACCATCAACAACGAGTATGCCGTCTTCCGGCATAACGCCCTGCAGTTCACGAATCATCCGCGCCATATCTATTGGCCGTTCGTCAGAAGTATATCTAGGTTCAGCCTCGGCACGCCACGCGGTCATGCGCTTGGAGATTTCGGCTAGATAGTTTTCGCGCCGAGCCTGAATAGTTTCTGTATCGGCAACTAACAGTTCATGCAGATCTCGCAACCCTTCAGCGGCATCACCCCATAGCGCTATATCAGCGGGCGTGGTACGGCCAATTTCCTCAGCAACAATATCAAGATGGATAAACGGAACATCTCGAGGTGGCAGCGCATAGCGTTTCGTGGCGATCTCACCCATCTTGCAACCAACAGACAGGACGCAGTCAGAGGATTCGATCAGTTCGTTCGCAATTCTCGACCAGCGCCCGAACAACCCCACACTAAGTGGGTGCGTGCAGGGAATCGCCCCTTTGCCACTAAGAGTCTGAGCGACCGGGCACTGAATTGTCTCGGCTAGGTTAAGCAGTTCATCGTAAGCCCTGGAGAGATGTACGCCACCTCCCGCTAGAATCACCGGGCGGTTGGCGCTCCCTAGTTTCCCAGCGGCTTGAGCTAGCGCATCACGACTGGGCCGGGAGCGCATTCCTGGTATTGATATAGTGTTTGAATCCGCATAGAAATCATCCGCGGGGAATTCAAAATCGTCATGGGCAATGTCCTCAGGCACATCCAAAATAACCGGGCCAGGACGACCGGAAGTGGCGACGCTATAAGCTCGGCGGACGAGCTCAGGGATACGCAGGCCCTGTTCGATTCTAATCAACGACTTGACCGCGGGTTCAAGCATTGCTGACTGCCTGGTCTCCTGGGTCATATTTTTCCAAGAGTGATCGCGATTGCTGTTACCAACGATAACAACGAGGGGTACGCCCGCGTTTAGTGACTCAACCAAACCCGTCAGCAGGTTCGTGGCTCCTGGTCCCAAAGTCGCATCGCAGATGCCAGGTCTGCCCGTTACCCTGGCCCAGGCATCGGCGGCGAAAATTCCGCACCGCTCATCATTGATCAAAGAATGGGTAAGCCCCAGTTCCCGCACAGCCTCATAGAAAGGTAGCAGCTGAAAGCCGGCCATACCGAACATTGGAGCAGGATCATGGAGCTTGAGCATTTCAGCAAGAGCCCTGCCTCCGTTCATGGATACTGTCGACATCAAACCTCCTATTATCTGGTTATTATCCTAAAACTTAATATCGTGCTTCTAGTCTCATTACGAACTAAACATTTCCACAAATTCGGGCACCGACGCACCAATCACAACACCCCGATCCTCTGCCAACGCATTTCGGTGCGACACAACACCACTTTCCCAAGCTGAGCGTGCATCGCCAATGCGTGCGGTAGCAGCGTCGACTGTGACTGCCGGAACGCCCGCCCGTTCTAATATTTCGAGTCGTTTTATTCCCGCCTGATCGATCCCAACACCGGCATCATTGAACACGGCACCTCGCGCCTGCGCCGCAATTCCATATCTGGGTCTACCCGCCAAAACACCACCGTGTGAACCAGTAATGATAATAGCACCAGCATCATTGTTCTTAACGAGAGCCGCCGAATCGCAGGCGATCACCCGGACCGGTGCCTCTTTAAGTATTGCTCGAGATTCTTCGTAAGCAGGCACATCACCTGCATAAGTTTGTCCGCTGCTCATACATTGCGCAGCCTCACCGCATGTCTGACCAACCTCGCAACCAAGTTCACGGGCCACTTCATTGCAATGGCTAATGCGACCTCGCTCGACCATATCTGCGCCATCACCGATACGCGCCGAACTATTGCTCACTGTTGCTGCTGCGACACCCAGTGGTTGTAGGTATTCGAGCGAACCCAGGCCGGCATTATCGAGGCCCACCCCTGCATCGTTCAGTATGACTCCACGCAGACCAGCGAGGGCTGCCAGATAGCCACAGTAACGCCCCCCATGAGAACCGGCCACGAGTACCGTACCAGAAAACTCGGGACCAAGCTTGGTAATGCTGTCTGCTATTTGGATGCTCACATCCCCCCTATATCAGTAAATATACTCTAACCTGCCATTTACTGTACATCAGTGTTCACGAAGATGGCTCCGAATGGCACATCCTTAAAGCTTGTCTTTACGGTCGGGACACGCGCTGCCCGTCCATTGACAGAAACAAAAGTGAGCAACATTCTACTCTGGCACCATTTACTTTATAGTTGGTCGTTTTGCACAGAAAGGACAAACGCCGATGCCTATCTCCGAATGGCCACCAGCACCCGATCTGCAGCGAGCAGACATTAGCTTTAACTTTCGCGACAACGACTACCTAGGTCACCTGGTTGCACCACCGGAATCAGTTGGTCCCAGACCGTTAGTCTTGGTGATTCACAACTTTCAGGGATTAAAGTTTTTCGACGTTGATGTGGCGGAGTATTTAGCGCGTGTCGGCTACGTCGGTCTTGCGATTGACCTATACGGCAACACACTACCGCCAGCCCAGAGGCTTTTTCCTACCGATGAGAGCAAAGTTAAATCATTCATGACTGCCACCTTCGAGGCCATGGTGGGTCTCGACCACGACTACGAAAAATTCAGGGCGCTACTTCAGGAGTGGCTGGATCAGGGGCTCGCCCACCCCTCTGTTGACTCGTCTCTACCTGGCGCTGCTATTGGCTACTGCTTTGGCGGCGTCGCTGTAATTGAAGCCGTCCGAGGAGGCCTGAACCTTGGCGGCGTCGTATCATTTCACGGACTACTGCAAACTGGTGAAGACCCCAGCCCTGCGCGAATGGGGGTAGAACGGCCACCCATTAAGGACTGCGAGAACAACTACAATGCAAATACCACCATCTTTATAGAGAATGGCGCTGAAGATCATCTTGTTCCGAGCGAAAGCCGAAGACGATTTTTTGACGAGATGGATAACGCAGGTGTTGACTGGTGCTTTAACGACCATGCAAAAACACCGCACGGGTTCGCGCTACCTCCTACTCTAGGTGGCCCTGGGAAACTACACAAGTCTACTGACCGGCGATCCACCATGCACATGTTAAGTCTGTTTCGTGAAATCTTCCCGAATGTTCCACAAAACCCCGTCGCCCATAACGGCGCCGGGACTTCTATTCCTGTTTAAAGATATTGAGCCATGACCGACTACAACGAACTGCACCGACCCCAATTTCATTTCACTGCAAAAGAAAACTGGATTAATGACCCGAATGGCCTCGTCTACTGCGACGGCGTATGGCATATGTATTTTCAACACAACCCCGAGTCTACTATCTGGGGGAACATGACCTGGGGACATGCAATCAGTGATGATCTTCTGCATTGGAAGCAACTGGAACATGCACTCTATCCGGATGAACACGGAACCATGTTCTCGGGATCAGCCGTCATAGATCACCAAGGGACAGCGGGCTTTGGGGAAGGGGTAATTCTATTATTTTATACCGCAGCAGGTGCCTATGCCGTTCCCAAGCGCGAGCATACTCAGTGCCTGGCCTATAGCACCGATGGCGGAATGACCGTCCAGAAATATGATAGTAATCCTATCGTCGATAGCTTTGCAAAGGGCAATCGAGATCCAAAAGTCATATGGCATGAAGAGAGTGAGCAATGGATCATGGCGCTTTTTCTAATCGATAATGACTTCTGCCTGTTACGTTCGACTGACACAAAGTCCTGGGAAAGATTTCAGGACATAACGCTCCCCGGTGTATCAGAGTGTCCTGACTTCTTTCCACTAATGGACGAGTCAGGCAACGAGCGTTGGATCTTCTGGGGAGCCAAAGGCAAATATCTGGTGGGGAGTTTCAATGGTAAACAATTTGTTCCGGAAACGGAGCTCCTGACCAGCGAACACGGCACTAACGGATATGCAGCACAAACCTGGAGCGACGCGCCCGATGGCCGCCGTATCCAGATATCCTGGATGCAGGGTGGGCTCTTCCCGGAAATGCCCTTCAATCACCAAATGTCCATCCCGGTTGAACTTAGCCTTATCGGTTCCGGCAAAGACGTTACCCTGAACCGGTGGCCCATCAGCGAACTGGAAACACTGCAAAAAAACAGGACCAACCCTGGCGCTGGAACCGCGACAAAAGCTGTGCCTCTGGTTGTAGACACGCAGGCCAAACTACTGGACGTCACTTTTTCAGCAAGTCGACGAGATGAAGGTTTCGTCTATATCACAGTGCGGGGACAACCCATGGTGTTGCATTGGAAAGAGAACGAGCTTAGGTTTAAAGATCGTTCGATTCCTCTGGGCAACAGCGCATCCCCTGAGATCAGGATACTGATAGACAAAGCTTCAATCGAAATATTTATTGATCGAGGTTTAGCTTCTGCTTCCTTCAACTTCCTGCCGGGCGCCTACGAACACCCACTAACGATGCATTCCGACGACGATCAGGATATCGATATTCTTGAAGTTAACGAACTGGACAGAGTCTGGTAGTGTTTTAAAGTCTCACAGAAATTAGAAAACCATAGAGAGATAACCATGCGTAAAGCTAAACAAGTTGTAGGTACCGGCGGCGAATTACTGATGCATCAACTGGTTGCCCAGGATGTAGATTACGCGTTTACGAATACAGGTAGCGCGGAAGCCGGCTTCTTTGATGCTTTCCTCACGGTCCCAGGTGTTCAACCGGTACTATTGTTAAACGAGTCTTTAGTTTTATCCGCAGCGGATGGTTACGCGAAAGCATCTCGCAAGCCTGCATTCGTAAACGTGCACCTGGCAGCCGGAACACGACAAGGATCGGGCCAGCTGTTCAATGCGTACTTCGATGGAACCCCAATGGTCGTTACTTCCGGTATGCGCGACGCCGGCGATTTTGGTGATCACAACACTCTGGGCGTTAGTGCCGGCTACTCTTCGATGAGTGTGGTGCAGGACGTTACCAAAAAGCGTTGGGAGATACGCGACCCTCGTGGCGTACCAGCGGCGACCCGCAGAGCTTTCAAGGAGGCAATGACAATGCCTTCCGGACCTGTGTATCTTGCCTATTCCGGTTCTGCGCTCGACACCAAGGACGTGGAAGGGACTATCATCCCGGCAGAGGCTCTAGAGATGGCACACCATCCGGACGAAGCTACCCTCAACCAAATTCACGACGCGCTACTTAATGCCGAGAATCCTTTGATAGTAGTCGGCCCCGAAATTCAGAAGGCGAGCGCACAACAGGAAATACTTGATCTTGCAGATAATTACGCGGTTCCCGTCGCAATCAGTTTCTTCGACTTCGGTTCCTTTCCCAGATCACACGCCAGCTTTGTCGGCATGGTGGAAACCCTGGACGACACAAGCTATGACGTCGTCTGTTGCGTGGGATATCGCCCAAATACTAATGGTACTCCAGCGGATTATCGCTTCCCCAACGCATTCAAGATTGGTATCGGCCATGACCCTGCGATATTGGGCGGCACGTTTTCCCTCGACGTGAGTATCTGGTCGAACGTCAAGCACTCGCTCACTGCACTGAACGCATTGTGGAATCCAGCTGATTCGAATCTACATCATTTGTCTCAACGTCGAAGCGAGCTAAAAAAAGCCAGTGAAGAGCGAATCGTCCAGCAAACTGGAGGCGCTCTGGCTCACGCCAACGATAATCCTATCCATCCTAGTTTCTTGGGCCAGCGCATGGCTGATCTCCTCGCTCCAAACACAACGGTCGTCTCAGAGAATTTCAGAGCAAGCGATCATCTGATGCCTTTCGGTTTTGAGAAAGATGACTGGCGTTTGGTCCGTGCCTATGGTGGAAGCCTCGGTTACGGTGTGGGCGGTGCCGTCGGCGCGCAACTGGCCTCGCCAGACACGCCGCTGGTCCTCAGCATTGGTGACGGCTCAGTGATGTATAGTTCTTCCGGCTTCTGGACAATGGCGAGGTACAATTTACCAATCCTCACGGTGGTCTGGAATAACATGAACTACCAAACGGTTCGTGTGAATTTCGCTAGCTGGGGCGGCAACATGAAGGAACAAAACAAATACCCCGAAACCTACCTGGGCGACCCTGAAATCGACTTCGTCATGCTCGCAAAATCACAAGGTATTGATGGACAGCAGGTAACTGAACCGGGTGAACTTGATGCTGCCCTCACGCGAGCGAGAGAAGTTCAAGCTGCCGGGGAACCCTATTTGCTGGACGTACACATCACCAACCTGGGCGCCGGCGCAGATCAGAGTTGGCACAAGGAATTTAAATTGGGAACCTGACGGCCAGAGTGGCCGTCAAGCTTAATTCTGCTGCCAGAAACTGCTTACTTCCAGCCGCTTCTCGCGTTGGGTCCATCGGGGTATGGCCCTGCAGGCCAGCGAAACCCAAGCGTCATCGCGAGATTGACATCTTGTCTAGTGCCAACCCCCTCGGCGACAAGCTTTTCCGCCTCTCTCCGAACTGCGGCCATAATACGGTTACCAATAAATCCTGTATCACCTGGAACATCCTTCAGTACAATAGGCGTCTTACCCCAGCTTTTGCTCAAATCAACGATCAACTGAGTGACATCATCGGCAGTATCTTCGGTATGCGTGACTTCAACCAGCTTCATAATGTTTGCAGGACTAAAGAGATGCATGCCGATAAACAGGTCTTTCCTATTTGTAACCGCGGCAAGATCAGCTATCGTAAACATCGAGGTATTACTGGCGAAAACTGCTTCATCCTTGACAACCTGATCCATCTCTTCCCAGACTTTTAGCTTCAGAGGCTTGTTCTCAATTGCACCATCCTCACCGCCACCAATAGCTTCAATAATCAAATCACAGTCTTTGAGATCCGCGACGTCAGTGGTAAAGCTCAACCGACTCATCGCTGCGTCCCTGTCATCTTCAGTCATCCTGCCCATCTCAATGGCCTTATTGAATCCAAATCGACTGTTAAGGATGACGTCCTTAGAATTCTCAAGGATCTCTTCGGTCAGATCTCTGATAATCACCTTCTTACCTGCCAGGATAGCGCATTGTCCAATACCGCCTCCCATAACACCTGCACCTAGGATTCCGATGCTTTTAATGTCTTCAAGATTCATTTACTCATATCTCCTATAAAGCTAATTTAGCGAACCAATCGGCTCAAAATTCAGGCTGGGTATTCTACTGAAATCCACTGTCATTGAAATGCCAACTTTCCGTCTTCAAACAGTCAGCAGCTAGTTAACCGTATTCTCCTCAACAAACCGATGCGGTGCTCGTGAATCCTCATTTCTCGTCTTCACGTCAATCAGCACGGTTTTGCCTTCCTTGTTAAGCTGCTCGGCCTGTTTTATTGCCGCTGGCAATTCTGACCCCTTGGTAACATAGAGTCCTTCGGCACCCATGCCCATAGCAATCTGCCCATAGTCACCGCTCATATGCGTTACGCCAAACTGCTCACGAGCCGTCGGCGTACCACCTGGATAAGTTGCCATAATCCCATTGTTCAGCAACACAACGGTAATAGGCAGGCCTGCTCTCACTGACGTCTCGATATCCAGACCGGACATCCCAAATGCCGCATCACCCATAAAAGCTACGCACGTACGCTCAGGCATGGCCTTCTTGGCGCCAATCATCAGAGGAATCGAAGCCCCCAGGTGGGTCGTTTTACCCCATCCAACGTAACTGTGTGGTGTGGTCGCCGTATAAAATGGCCCGATTTCGTCCCGTGGCGCTCCCGCATCATGGGTAACAATGCTGTTTTCCTTGTCCAGGTTCTGATCCAGTTCCCAGATAACACGATAGGGGCTGATCGGATCACTGTCGTTTTGTAGATAAGGCATCCAGGAGGCCCACCAGGCGTCCTTTGCAGTCTTAATGCGCTCCAGGGCGCCAGTCTTTCGCCCACCTTCACCGATGAGGCCTTTAGCCGCATCAATCATGAGCTCAAGCGTTAGCTTCGCATCACCCACTAAACCTATGTTACATACCGTATCCTTGTTGACCTCATTCACATCGTTAACCGAGTGAATAAGAAACTTGTTTGGATCAAACCGCTGTCCGTACGGAGTAGTGGTTAGGGAAGTACCCACAGCAAATATCAAATCTGATTGGTCCAACCACTGTCGCGCTGGCCCTGTGGTAGTCATCCCCCCGGAACCAATTGCCAGCGGATGTCTTTCATCGATAGCAGACTTGCCTACGAGGGAAGTATAAACCGGCACTTCAAGCAACTCGGCTAGCGTTCTTAGTTCCTCTGTAGCCTGTGCCGACATGACGCCAGCGCCAGCCCAGATCATTGGGTCTTTTGCATCAACCAGCGCTTTCGCCGCATCTGCAATATCGCCTGCTGAAGGAACGCTGACGACAGTACGTGGCGATTGGTAATTGAATGCATCGTCAGGAATCTCCTGACCGACTACATCCTGCGGCAATTCCACGACGACCGGGCCTGGTGCAACGGACTTAAGATGATGCATTGCTCGGCGCATCACGTTGCCGGTTTCCTTCGGACTGGTAATAAACTCTGCGTGTCTCGACACAGTTCCCCAGGAATTAACCGCCGAGAAATTCGGTCGTATAAATAGCTGATTCAGCGCATTACCGCCAGGCATCACCAGAATAGGAACGTTGTCCGCATTGGCTTGTGCCAGCCCGCCCATGGCGTTTTCAGCCCCAGCCTGCGACTGCATGCCTACCATACTGATATTCTTGCGATCACTTACTCGCGAATAACCATCCGCAGCCATGACAGCACCCCGTTCGTGACGAAATGCGATTGGGCGAATACCCTCCTTCGCCAAGGCCTCAATCATCGGGTTGCTTGGAAAGCAGGACATCCAGGTTAAGCCCTCTTCCTTCAGAATCTTCGCGATATACTCGGCACCATTCATGAATCTAACCCCCTAAAGCCAAAAAGTTGAAAGCGCGCAGGATACTATATCTGCAGAAGCGTTGCTCCCCTAACCTGACTTTACCCAAACCTCTTGTCCGGACTTCCTATCCGAAGAATATTCTGGTCAATTTCACGAAGCAAATTGGGGGCAAGCTTCTGATACAGATGCAGGTAGTCTGCACAGGTTTCCGCAGTCACGGTAAACCCCGAGGCACAGGCAATCCGATACTGGCAATATCTGCAAGGTTGGTGCCCTTGCCGCAAAGCAGATCACGCATATCTCTGTGGCCTTCAGTAAGTTGACGGCTGAAGTAATAGACTCGCTTTTCCGACTTCATGCTCATTGGACGCGCCGAGTAAATGTTAAATGCAGTAAAGCGTCACACAGGGTGTCAGTCAAAAGGCGCCACTGATGACTTGCTCCTCAAGCGATGATACGTTCCCGATTGAAAACAAAACGGAGATTCACGTGACACGTCTCAAACTTGCCCTTGTCGGCTGTGGCGACATTGCACAACAACATCTGCGCGGCATACAAAAAATCGCGACTCGCATTGATGTTGTCGCTGCAGTAGATACCAACGCTGAATCTGCCGCCGCAATGGCGAAGGAGACTGGCGCGACGGCCTATACCGATCTCGATACTGCGTTAGCCGATGGAGACTTCGACGCCGTCGATATCATGCTCCCCCATAATCTGCACGAGGCAGCTGCACTAGCATCATTCTCGGCAGGCAAACATGTCCTGCTTGAGAAACCCATGTCCAACACACTCGAAAGCTGTGAACGGATTCTTGCGGCAGCCGCAAAGGTCAATACGGTTTTCATGATCGCGGAGCAGGCTCAATACTGGACAGATATCATCAAAGCGAAAGAACTGATGGACCTGGGCGTCATCGGGAACGTGCTTAACGCGAGCGGAAATTTTTATGATCGCACGAAAGTGGATCCTGATGCCCCACCCCCCTGGCGATTTGATTTAGCGCAAGCCGGCGGTGGCCTGGCTATCGACGGGGGTGCACATTGGATTCGCCCTCTACGCATGATGCTCGGAGAAATTGACGAAGTCATCGCGGTAACAGGGCATCACATTCCAAGAATGCAAGGTGAATCATGGGCGCAAGCGCTTTTTCGATTTCGGAATGGAACAACCGCAACCTTTACCGCGTTGAATTTTCTGGCCGCAGCAGCGCCAACCGAGATGTTTCGCGTGACAGGCAGCGACGGAGAACTCCAGATTACCGGCGGCCGAGATGGCGAACTAAAGCTCTTTAACGCGGAGTACCCAAGGGGGCATACCTTGATGGATGCGAACAAGGGCAAACTCGACAGCTACGGCCAGGAACTAAAAGACTTCACTGAAGTGGTGCTGGATGGTGCGACCCCTGCCGCGGCACCGGAGTACTCTCTGGGGGAGTTCCGAACCGCCCAGTCCATGTATCGATCAGTGGCCTCAAAACAATGGGAGAAAGTCTGGGACTAGACCTCCGCCCCCTTAGCTCAGGCGATACACGCGCTGTGCCGTACCACTGAACATGGCGGTCTTTTCAGACTCGCTCAACCCCGCTTTTGCTGCGATACGCTTAAACGTATTCCACAAAGTACGATAGGAGACGCACTCTTTATCCACCGGAAAGTTACTTTCAAACATACAGCGATCAGGGCCAAAGGCCTCGATCACATAAATATAGTAGGGATAAAGCAACTCACATAGTTCATCCGAGCCAATAGGTTTTTCACGCTTATTGTTATGAAATGGTGGCTCCCAGGGGCCAACACGCTGCTGTGCACCGCCCACTTTCATGACTGCATTGGAACACCTGGCAATCGCATCAATGTTTTCGCGCCACTCGACGATGTCATCATCACCCGCATTGGGATCAATTTTTCCACCAAGATGATTGACGATGATGTGCACGTCTGGAAAGGCTTCTCCAAGTTTCGCCAGGGTCGGTAAACGGTCATGCTCCCAATGATAGTTATCGAAACTTAACCCCAACTTAGCAAGAACGGCATACCCCTCCATAAACTGATCGTTCAGATCATGGGGGAACATCGTACGAACACCTCGAAAGTTAGCGGACGCATCCATGTGTGCCCGCAGCACTCTCTCAACGTCCTTCCCCACCCTTAGATCCGCCGCACCAAATATTCCTGCACAGATTTCCGCTGGTCCATACAACCCGGACCGGCTCATTGCCGCGACACCATTAACAAACTCCGTTTCACCAACGCATTTCATTTCCTCTTCGCCATCACCTCGATAAAACGCATCGCACTGTGCAAATACGGTGTGGGTGAAATTGTGCCCCCCCTCTGCGATTTCTCTGGCAATCTCTTCACACAAGTAAACTTTTTGCTGGAACCTCACATGAGGCTCGTCTTTGATTAAACGCAGATCCCACAGGTGATGATGTGGATCAACGATGGGAAGTTCCGGCTCAAGAACATCCTCCGGTGTCTCCTGCGCCAACCATTGAAGTAGATTTTCATTTGCTTCGTACGGCATGATTGCTCTCCAATTCACTGATTGAGCATGTTACAAAACAGCCTCGATCTGCGCCACATGGGAGACGCGCTGCGCGATTCCCAAGGGTCTTACGAAGGAGCGGATCTCTATAACCAAGGCGCGTGCCGAGTGGGTACTGACCTGATCCGGATACCAAAATCATCCAAATCCCCCGTGTGATCGTAAAATTAACTAGTAAATAAACACGAGTCCACCCATGACACTCGCAGTGCTTGATAACAACCAAGACGATCACCTAACAATTTCAGACGAGGGCAGATTGGTCCAACACGCTCTGGTTGAGGCTGGTCTCGAAACCCCGATGATCAATAACGATCTCACTGCAGAAGAAAAGAAAGTCCAGATCAGCCATGCGATGGCAGAAATTGCGAGAACACTGGGCCTCGACCTCAATGACGACAGTTTGCGTGATACACCAGACCGGGTTGCGAAGATGTACGTCGATGAAATCTTCTCGGGACTCGACTACACCACATTCCCAAAAATCACCGCTATTGAGAATAAAATGCGCGTGGAAGAGATGGTCAAAGTTAGTGATATCACCTTAACGAGCACTTGCGAGCATCATTTCGTAACTATAGATGGGCTCGCGACAGTTGCCTACATCCCCAAGAATCGAATCATTGGGTTGTCGAAAATCAATCGGTTAGTACGATTCTTCGCCCAACGACCACAGGTGCAGGAGAGGCTTACGCAACAAGTGCTGGTTTCTCTGCAAGCCCTGCTAGATACCGAAAACGTTGCCATAACGATCAACGCAACGCACTACTGCGTCAAAGCCCGCGGCGTGATGGATGTGAACTCGGTGACCCGCACGACCTCACTGGGTGGGGTGTTCAAGTCGAGTTCCACGACTCGCGCTGAGTTTTTAGCACAATAACCGTATCAGTGACTGACAATGACTTATTCACCAATCAGTTGCGGCCGACTCCTTATCGCACTAGCAATCACCATCATGGCCATTCCATTCGCTAGTGCTCTGGAGCAACCAGAATACAGCGTCGTCGCATCCACTGACGATGTCGAAATTCGAGTGTATGAGCCTCACCTAGTTGCACGCTCCAAGGTTACCGGACAATTCGAACGAGCCGGAAACGTCGGCTTTAGAGTGTTGGCTAACTTCATCTTTGGCGGAAACCAGGAACAACAGGAAATTGCCATGACCGCGCCGGTGTCGCAGACACCAGCGGGTGACAACGGCTACTTCATTACGTTTATGATGCCCAAAGAATTCACCAGACAATCTCTGCCAACACCAAATAACACTCAGATTGAGATTATTGAGATGCCACAACATACCGTGGCGGCAATTCGATATCGTGGTGGTTGGTCCGAAAATCGCTATCTCGACCATGAGTCACGTTTACTAGGATTTCTTGAAGATAACGAAACCTGGCAGCAAAACGGCGAACCCATCTGGGCTCGTTACAACCCACCCATTGTCCCATCTTTTTTTCGAAAGAACGAAATCCTAGTGCCTGTGATCAGACGGCGTTAGCGGACACGGTCCTGTCGAGTGTATATCTAATAGCCGTGCGCTAGAATCGTTGGCCAAACGCCAGCGAGCAGGAGAAGATATGAGTCTTGATGTCTATTCGGGCGCCACACCCAATGGGTGGAAGATCTCCATCATGATCGAAGAACTGATCGAGGCAGGTGTGGATCTGGGTGAAGTCAATATGCACCACATGAGCCTTTCGGACGGCGACCAGTTCACCGATAGCTTCACGCGAATCAATCCCAATCAAAAGATTCCCGCCATCGTGCACGACGGCAGAAACATCATCGAGAGTTGCGCCATTCTGCATTACCTTGGAGAAGCCTTTCCCACGTCACTCTTTCCCACGGATGAGCATCGCTGGGATGTCATTCCCTGGCTGTATTGGCAGTCCGCAAACATCGGACCGATATTTGGCAACAAACTCAGCTATACCCGCTACATCACTGACGCGTCAAACGAGGAACGAAGACATCCTATCGAACGGTTCGGCAAGGAAGCATTGCGTCTGGTTGGCGTCATGGATTATCAATTAGAGAAACATCCTTATCTCTGCGGCAAAGATTTCACGGTCGCAGATATTGCCACCTGGTGCTGGGTACGATCCTACAAGTGGGTAAAGGTCGATATCACAACAAAACCCCGTGTTTTTGACTGGATGAATCGGGTACGTGCCCGTCCGGGTGTCGAACGAGGTATATCGTTTGGTGTACCCAAAGATGAAATCGACAAGTTCAGCAAAGAACGAAGGGAGAAGTACAAGCAAAACGGCGGCAACATCGCTTCCAATAGTTCATTAAGATCTGACATATGACAGAGGAATTTAGTCAGCAATTCGCATCTTATGTACAAGGTGTTCACTGGAATCAGACTAGCTCGCAGGAACTGGAGACAGCCAAGCTCGCTATCTTGGATTTCCTTGGAACGGCACTCGCGGGTATTGGTGAGGGTCCTGACCATGCCCTTTGGGATCGTATCAGCCAGACTTCAGGTCACGAAGCCAGTATCATTGGCAAACCGCAGAAAACCACCAGCTGGCTCGCTGCGCTCATGAACGGTACGCTGGGTCACTCGCTGGACTACGACGATACCGCTGAATTTGGTCATGCCAGCGTCATTATCGTTCCCGCATTGCTCGCTTCAGGAGAGCGATTTGGATGTACCGGTAGCCGTATGCTGGAGGGCTATGTCTCGGCTTATGAAGTTGGATTCGCATTAAGTTCAGTTACGCGACGCGGTAATGATCAACACCACGGTATGCATTCCACCGGAATATTCGGCCCCATCACTTCAGCAACCGCTGCCGGAAAAATCATGGGTCTTACTACCGACGAGTTACGACGCGCATGGGGAGTCGCGGTATCTCAATCGGCAGGAGTAACCGGGAACTTTGGCACTCATACAAAACCACTACATGCTGGACTTGCCTCCCAAAGCGGCGTTCTCGCGGCTGAACTAGCTTCGTCTGGCTTCACTTCCAACACCAGTGCGCTCGATGCACCGCTTGGCTTTATGTATAGCGTCGTCGCACCTAGCTACTATGATGAGATTGACTTTGATAACGCCATTAAAGAGCTCGGTGACAATCACATTTCCACGACCCTGGGGTTCAAAAAGTATCCCTGTGGCTACATCGCTCAGGGCGCCATTGAGGCTGCAATAAAGCTAAGGGAACAAACTGGGTTAAATGTGGACGATATTGAGTCTTTACAAGTGCGCGTACCGATACTTGAGGACTACTTCCAAGTTGACCCCACTGGCGACGTCGCCGGAAAATTCAGCTACAAGTTCACTGTTGCCTGTGCATTGGTAGATGGGAAAGTAACCAAATGGACTTTCTCTGACGAGTCATTTAGTCGTAAGGAACTGACGCCGTTATTGCAGCACTTCTCTGTAGAAAAGGATCCTGACTCGGGGAGCCTTGGTGTCCTGGTAGCACGCATTGGTGGCAAGGAATATTCTCTTCCCATTGAGCCAGCCCCAGGTCACATACGGAATCCCATGTCACCAGAAGAGCTACAGACCAAATTCCTACTCAATGCCGAACCTGTGTTGGATAACCTGAGGTCACAAGAAATCGTAGAACGAGTGATGAGTCTCGAATCTGAGGACAGCCTAACGTCATTGATGGATTTGCTCAGTTTTCGTAAGTAAACACTTTTATTCTTCGACGATCTCAAAGCCCTCGTCTAGTATCTTGTTCGGCGTAACACGTAATATGGTTCTCCGATCTCTATTCAGGACGTCAATGAAATTATCGTCAATCTTGATATCTGCGCCATCAAAAAATGCCTGGTGTATCCGCAAAGTCATCTCGGCGCGCTCCGGATCTTTATCAACACACTCCGCCGTACCATAGACCACAAGCTGTCGACTTTCCTCATGGATAAGCAGTGCAACCTTGGGTTGGCGCAGCGCGTTGTTCCACTTAGCAGTATAGCTCTTCACCGAAATCGCGAAATTCTCGCCATTCCAGTCGTAGACAATTTGCGAGAGCTGAGGAGAACCATCTTTTCTCCCTGTCGCAAGTGCTGCCCACTTGTGGCTCCTCAAATACTCTTCCTGTTCATCAGTCATTGTGGTCATTTGACAACCCCTCTTCTCAATCCATAGCTATTACGAAGCAATTATACTGACGTCAAAAAGGCAGTAGATCAAAAGATGATACTTAGAAGTTTTCTCTTCGTGCTAGCACTGGCTACCTCGCAATCCATAGCTGCCAATGAGAAGGTTTCTCGCACCGACTACGACCGACAGATCACCGAGATATCGAAGTGAGATCGCTGGGGAGAGCAAGGCAAACCTGGTTATAGACTGAGCTTCTCTTGCATGTCTTCTTGCAAGCCCACGATTTTTTCTTTCAGTTCTTCTTTCTTCTCATCTACAAACTGGTCAGCCTATTCCTTAGCGATAGCAACCATCTCTTCCTTAGATGCTACAGCTGACCCTGTATCACTATCACCGCCGCCACTACAGCCATATAAAAAACCTCCCAAACTTGCCAAAAGAATGTTATATCTGATCCGCATAGGAACCCGTTAAACTCACTCACCCTGAAGTGAGACCGCATCACAGTTGGGTAAGGTGGACAACTACTAACATGCAGATCATGACGATGGCCTGGCGGAACGTCTGGCGAAATACCCGCAGAAGTGTGGTGACAATTGGCGCCATGACCTTCTCTCTGCTGATGATGATCTGTGCTTCCTCGTTTTACGAAGGCATGCTTAACAAGATGGAAGCGAATATTGTCGAAGTGGAAATCGGGGATATCCAGATCCATCACAGCGACTATCGGGATAGTCCATCAATCTATGACACCATCGATGCCTCGAGGAACCTTGTTGAGTCGCTTGAGGCCAACAACTACCAGACCTCCGAGCGACTCCTCGGCGGTGGGCTGGCGGCATCTTCAGAGCCCTCTGCCGGTGCACGACTGTTTGGCATCAACGTCGTGGATGATGCCGATGTCAGTTTAATTTTCGAGCGAGTTGAAGAAGGACAGTGGCTGGACCCCGAAGATGCTCGAGGCGTTGTCATCGGTCGACTGTTGGCACGTACGCTGAATATCAAGGTGGGTGATGAACTCATCCTGCTGAGCCAGGCCTACGACGGCAGTATGGCGAACGATCTCTACAGGATTCGCGGCATTCTTGGCTCGATCAGTGAGGCGACCGACCGCGGCGGGGTGTTTATGCTCGCCGAAGCCTTCCAGGAGTTTTTCATACTTGACGGCGGCGCCCATCGCCTGATGGTAAGGCGACCCGCCAGCCTTGAATTGCCAGACGCGTTGCAGGCAGTGAAAGACGTAGCCAACACAAAAGAGCTGGAAGTTAAGAGCTGGCGTGAACTGTCACCTATTCTAGCCACTATGATCGACTCGGCGTTGCAGATGCTGCAAATTGGATTTCTCGTCATCTACGTCGCCGTGGTTATTTTGCTGCTGAATGCCATGTTGATGGCAGTTTTTGAGCGGGTGCGCGAGTTCGGCATTCTCAAGGCCATCGGCGTCAGCCCCGGCAGCGTAATGAGGCTAATCCTTATGGAAGGGGCCATCCAGACCGCCATTGCAATATTGTTAGGGTGCCTGTTGAGCTTACCTGCGCTGTGGTATCTGGTTTATGTAGGCATTGATCTTGGGGAACTCGGCGGCACCACCGTGATGGGAATGATTATCGATCCCAACATCTATGGGATGATCAGTTACCAGACCTTTACCATGCCGCTCATTATATTGTTGATCGTTGTTGTTCTGGGGATTCTCTACCCGGCTATTAAAGCCGCGAAGATAACGCCCATCCAAGCGATGTATCACCAATGACTGCTCGACAAAACATCCCCGTTATCGCCTGGCGCAATCTGTGGCGTCATCGACGCCGCACCCTGCTCACCCTGGCATCCATTATCTTCGGTGTTTTCATCGCCATTATGTTCACTGCGATGCAGGACAGAAACTGGAATGACATGATCGATCACGCCGCGAGGCTCGGCGGCGGTCACGTCACGATTCAACACCCCGAATTCCGCGAAACTCCGAGTTTGAAGAAATCCGTACTGGATTCTACTCGCCTCGCAGAAATAGCAATGACTCAGGAACGCAGCAGGAAGGTGACCCAGCGAATTACTGGCGCCGTGATGATGAGTACTGCGGCTGAGAGTTTTGGTGCAGGAATCATTGCCTTCGATCCAACCAATGAGGACACCACCACCTTCTCCCTGCTCGATCCGGAAGCGCTGGTCGAAGGAAAAATGTTCACCAGCACCAACGACAGAGGAATTATTCTTGGTCAAAAGCTCGTGGAAAACCTGGATGCGCACATTGGGGGCAGGGTTATTTTCACGATCACCGATAAAGAAGGTGAACTCGTCAGCGGCATGGCTCGCTTATCCGGCATCATCAAGACCGGTGCACCGCAGCTGGACGCGAGTATCAGTTTATTACCCCTCGGGGCGTTTCGAGAAATTATCGGCTATGAAGATGATGAGGCCACCCAGGTCGCGGTATTCATCGAAGACCAGCGCGAGAGCAGCGAAGTTGCAGCAAGACTTGGTGCCGCAATCGATGTGGACGACGTCACGGTGATTCCCTGGTTTACAAGTCAGCCTGATCTTGCTGCATTTGTGGCCATCAAGGTCGGTGGTACCAGATTTATTTCTGCCTTTGTTGCGTTACTGGTCGCTGCCGGAATTTTTAATACCTTGTTCGTAAGCGTCATGGAACGAATGCGTGAGTTTGGCATCCTGATGGCCCTTGGTTTCACCCCACTGGGCCTGTTTGGACTTGTGATGATGGAAAGCCTCTGGCTCGCCCTCGTCGGTCTTGTCGGAGCGGCTTTGGTCACGCTCGGGCCCTATCTATATCTTGCTTCCGCGGGGATTGATATGAGCCAACTCCTGGCTGACCAGGGAACCATGGACGTCGCGGGGGTCGCCATGTCGACAACATTGAAAGTCGGCATATTCCCGGAGAGCGTCATCATTATCGCGATCGCTGCTCTTGTTGCCACGCTACTTGCCGGCTTGTACCCAGCCTGGCGAGCAAGCACCGTAGAACCCGTCGAAGCAATCAAGCTTGTTTAAGGAAAACTTCTCATGTCTGAACCCATAGTCGAACTGCGCGATGTTAGCCGTGTTTACCTGCAGGGTGACATCGAAGTTCATGCACTGCGCGGACTTTCACTTGAAATCCAGCCAGGCGAGTTCACGGCGCTATCCGGCCCATCCGGCTCAGGGAAAACGACAACACTTAACATGATAGGCGCGATTGATTCACCCAGTTCAGGACAGGTCATCCTTGAGGGCAAATACTTCGCGACACTAAGCCGCCAGGAGCTCAGCCATCTGCGGCGCGACCGTATAGGCTTTGTATTTCAGTCCTACAATCTGATTCCCGTATTGAGTGCCTACGAGAACGCTGAGCTGGTCTTGTCTGTGCAGGGTGTTCCTTTACGCGAAAGGCAAGAGAAAGTGATGTCGCTACTACATTCTGTCGGACTGGAGGGTATGGAAGATAGAAGACCGAGCGAGCTCTCCGGTGGCCAGCAACAACGTGTTGCAATCGCCCGTGCCCTTGCATCAGATCCAGCTGTTATCCTTGCGGACGAGCCGACCGCGAATGTGGATTCGGATACCGCTATTCATCTACTCGATTTAATGCAGGACTTGAACACCACGCTTGGCGCAACGTTTATCTTCTCCACGCACGATGAGCGAGTTATCGCGCGCGCCCGACGCGTCGTCCGCATGGTCGATGGGCAGGTGGAGACTGAAGAGGTTCGATCCAGCCAGTGAGGACTGTGCAGCATCCGACGTCAACATACTTACTATGAACAAACCACAACAACAGGGAGCAAGCGGTCCCTCAGCAATCTGGATCAATAAACCCGAACCCGGCCAGTTACCGGAAGGCGTAACGCACCACACGTTTTATTCCGACGTGCAAAAAGAGGACGTGGGTTACTGCATCTACCTGCCGCCGGGCTATGACCAAGAGGCCGATACACAGTATCCGGTTATCTACAATCTGCATGGCGCTGGTGACAACGAGCTACATGGCTTCGATGACGTACGGGTACTACAGGATGGAATTGTCGAAGACCGCTGGCCACCAATAATTGTGGTACTGGCCAACGGAGGTATGAGGACCTTTTACAAGAACTCCCATGACGGTCGCTTTATGAGTGAGACGTTGATCATCGACGAACTCATTCCCCACATCGATAAGACCTACAAGACCATCTCGGAACGTAAGGGTCGTTGTATTGAAGGCCACAGCATGGGTGGGCGTGGCGCGACCCGTCTGGCAATGAAATTTCCAACCTTGTTCTGCTCCCTCTTCAATCTTGCCGGCAACGTACCCCACACCCTTGCGGGCTATGATCCATCAACGCCGAGCGTATACCCCAACAACTACCTTGGTCCTGACAGGCAGAACTACATCGACAACGACGCCTACGAACTGCTGAAGAAGAACTTGGATGACATCAAAGGTGATCTGCGCATTCAAATTATTTGTGGGACCGAGGACATGTCACATCTGATGACCATTCGTGACTTTCATCATGCCTTGCTGGACGCTGGAGTCGACCACACCTACATAGAGGCGGAAGGACTGGGGCACAAGAAGAAGCCCATCATTGATAGGTACCGGGATATTTGGTTCGATTATCATGTTGAATCAATTAGGCAGGCACGGCCCTAACCTAAACCGAACATTTGCGGATGGCGCCTAAGTCACAATAAGCTCTATGATTAAAATAACGCTACCTTTCGATACTACCGACGCTACGCTGGAACTGGTTGGCGGTAAGGGCAGGTCTTTATCTGAAATGACCCGTGCCGGCCTCCCCGTGCCCCCTGGATTTCACATCACGACAGACGCTTATCGCGCCTTTGTCAGCGAGAACGATCTGCAGACTCGCATCCTGAATGAGACCACGCAGACGCCGGACGACGCATCAGCAAAAATTGCGGCCATGTTCGCCGAGGTGAACATTTCGTCGGAAATTGTTAGCGCAATCCAGGCAGCCTACGCCGACCTGGGCGGCAGTGTGCCGGTCGCAGTTCGCTCATCCGCAAACGCAGAAGATCTCCCCGAGATGTCCTTTGCGGGACAGCAGGATACCTATCTCAACGTGATCGGCAATGACGCATTAATCGCAGCAGTACGAGATTGTTGGGCTTCGCTGTGGACACCGCGTGCAATCAGCTATCGCGACCAGATGGGCATTGCTCATGACCAGGTTGCCATGGGTGTCGTGGTGCAAACGATGGTCACTGCGGACGTTTCGGGAATCATGTTCACGGCCAACCCGGCAACAGGGGAGCGCACGGAAATAGTCGCCAACGCAAGCTATGGATTGGGCGAGGCTATTGTCAGCGGACAGATAACACCTGATGCTTTTATATTCGACAGAGGCACCAACAAGGTAATCGAGACCACCATCGGCGCCAAAGAACAGATGATTATCAGCGATGGCGAAGGTGGCACCATCTGGCAGGAAGTCACACAATCAAGGCGAGAAGTCTGTTCGCTGAGCGAATCACAACTTGAGAGCCTGGTTGATTTGGCCATTCTATCGGAACAGCACTTCGATAACGTGCCACAGGACGTTGAATGGGCAATTTCCGAAGGTGCGCTATACCTTTTACAGTCTCGACCCATTACCAATCTGCCACCATCGCCGCTTAAAGATCTGAAATGGGAACCCCCCGCCCCGGGCGCTACGCTACTTCGCCGACAGATCGTTGAGAACATGCCCGAGCCTTTGTCGCCGCTGTTCGATGAACTCTATCTGGAAGATGCGCTGCAACTCGGTATGAACCGCGGCCTCGTCAGGGCCGGTGCACCCTACACTATCGAGGACATGACCAATGGTAACGTCCATCTCACGGTAAACGGTTACGCTTACCAGCGCCGTGACTTTAAGCCTGTTGAGGGCGTCGATCCAAAAGTCATGGCAGAATTCAATGTAAAGGGTCAGACTGAGTGGTGGACAGAGCTGGTCGATCTCTGGCGCGATGACTGGCTACCCGACTATAAGGCAGTAATTCGAGAAAAATCCAAAATTGACATCGGAGCCGCGACCGACAGCGAACTACTGCAAACCATCAGGGACCTGGCTAACGAAGATGGATACTACTGGGAAGAATCATCCAAAGTATTCGCCACGGCCAAGGTCACGGATGAACAGCTGCAGGGTTTTCTAAAAGCGGCTGCACCTGATCACAATTTTACTAGCGGCATGTTCCTTTCCGGCTTCAACTCGCGAACTATGCAGGCGCAGCAGGACATATGGCAGATGGCCAGGCTAATTCAGGGAAACGAATCACTGCTGGCCATGGTAAATGCAACGCCAGCAGCCCGCCTGTTCGAAGCACTGCAGAGCCACGCCGATGCAGGGCCCGTCCTCGAAGCAATCGATCAATATAACGAAACCTACGGGCATCAGATCTACTCGCTGGACTTCGTTGAGCCCACCGCCTCTGAAGACTTAAGTCCTGTCATGGTTGCACTCAAGGCGCAGGTACAGGACGTTGACTATGATCCCACAACTGACCACGCCACAGTCGCGGAAAAACGCAAGGCGGCAGTCAGGGATATCCGTAAAGTCCTGACAAACGATCAGATGTGGCAATTCCGCTGGCATCTCTGGAAAGCCCGTTACTTTTATCCTCACCGGGAAGAAGTCGTGTTCTGGCTGGGAGGAGCGTGGCCACTGCTACGCCGCATGGCCCGCGAACTGGGACAGCGTCTGGTGGATGCAGGCACACTCGCGACACCGAACGATATATACTTTTTGCGAACTGACAATATTGAACGCGCGATAGCAGCCCGTGCTGCAAACAAACCGATACCGGAACTTGCTCAGCGGGCGGCCGAGCAACGAGAGCTGCGTGAGGCACGTAAGCGCGTCCACCCCCCGGGCGCAATACCCGTTGAACAGCATGACAACCCAGCGGCGACCCAGAAGCTGAACGCGCCTGACAGCAACATCATGAGCGGATTCGCCGTGAGCCCCGGTAAGATTGAAGGCGAAGTCAGCGTCATTCTGTCGCCCGCCGACTTTAATAACATGAAACCGAACACGATCCTGGTATGCCCCATGACGACGCCGGCATGGACCCAACTATTTTCCCACGCTATCGCCTTGGTTACTGACATTGGCAGCATCCTGGCACACGGCTCTATCGTTGCTAGGGAGTTCGGTATACCTGCAGTCCTGGGGCTGGGCAACGTCACACAACGGCTCAAGAGTGGCCAGAGAATCTCCGTGGACGGCGACCGCGGGATAATCGAAATACTGGACTAAAGCGAGGAACCTACCATGACAAGCAAGTTCACGGTTAACCTGCAATTCGACATCGAGATCAGCTCCATCAACGTACCTGATGAAGCTGAGTTTACTAATCTCGGTGCCAGCAAGAAGAAAGAACCAATGGATGAGAAAAAGCTGCGCCAGGCCATGAAAGACAAAGGGATGTCAGACGAGGATATCGAGAAGGCTATCAAGGGAGTTGGAAAAGCCGAAGCTCCCGCAAAGGACTACCAGATGCTGCTTTATCCTGAGTACGAGCAGTGGGCTGCTGCACAGGTGGCATTGCAGGCGCAGATTCTGGCAGATGATGAACTCTGCAGTGACTACGTACGTGAAATCGTTCGCGATCTGGCACGTGGAAAAATTGACAAGATGGTTGATGATGATTTTGGTGAATCCGATCTGAATGGTGTGTTGAAACGGGCATTGGCCAAACTGCCAGAAAACATGCAGATAATCCTTAAAGCAGAGGAAGAGTCCCTGCTCCACGACGAAACGGAATTAGTTGACGATTCTGTTAGCTGTCACTTTGCCGGTATTTCTATCAACCGGTCCTGATTTGATATTCTCACGCTAGGAATGAGGGTAACCTCCCCCTGAACGTCTGCCATCTCATGAAGAATCGGGCGGACTGAAACTAGTTAGCGTTAACCCTGGCATGGAGACACCATTGCAATATAGTCGCGAAGAAGCAATCGCCTTCCTCACTGGACCCGGGAAACCTTTTGAGCTCTATGATGGAGAAGTCTACGGCCGACCCTGCAAGGTTTTCCGTAGTACGCCCAATTCACTACGCGAACTCTATGAGTCAGGTCGCAGTGACAAGACGTTTATTGTCTACGAAGATGAAAGACTAACGTTTGAAGACGCCTATAAACTATCGGGCCGCATCGCGAACGTTCTTATAGAGAAGTACGGCATCGAAAAGGGAGATCGCGTTGCCATATCCATGCGCAATTTCCCCGAATGGGTGTATGTCTTCAACGCGGTAACCTCCATCGGGGCCATCGCGGTGGCCATGAATGCCCTGTGGCAAAGCGAAGAAATGGAATTTGGGCTCGATGACTGCGGCGCTAGGCTACTGTTCGCCGACCAGGAACGGATCGATCGCCTGGAACCTTTCTGGGAAAATACCAATATTGAGGTCGTTGCTGTCCGGTCGACCAGGCTGTTGAACGGGATGACCACAATCAAAGACATTCTAGCCGCGCAGCCAGAATGGTCGATGCCTGACCAGGCGCCAGGACCGGACGACAGGGCGATGATCATGTATACCTCGGGATCGACCGGCGATCCCAAGGGTGCAATCTCCAGTCATCGCAATGTGTTAAGCGCCCTCTTCTCCTGGGCTCTACAGGCACAAATTCGATCTTTTATGGAGCATGGCGAGACCCCTCCGACGCCCCCGACACAAACACACCAACCAGCCACACTCCTTGCGGTACCGCTGTTTCACGCAACCGGCTGTCTGGCAATTATGCTGCAGTCTTATCGTGCGCAGCGCAAGATGGTCTGTATGTACAAGTGGGACCCTACAGAAGCTGCGAGATTAATCGAATCAGAACAGGTTAACGGCTTCAATGGGCCTGCCACCATGTCTGGTGATCTAGTCGAAGCCGCAAAGACTTCCGGTAGAGATCTGTCCAGCCTGCAAAGCGTTGGCGGTGGCGGCGCACCAAGACCGCCCAGTCAGGTACGCAATATTGCCAGCACGTTTGACAACGCGATGCCCAGTACCGGATGGGGAATGACTGAAACAAATTCCATTGGAACTGGCGTCGGCGGCGAGGAATACCTGAAGCATCCAAGCAGCGTTGGCATCATGCACGCCACTCTCGAGCTACGTATCGTGGACGAAGAAGGGAATCTGCTACCCACTGGTGAACGGGGTGAGTTACAAATAAAAGGTGCAGCAATTATTGAGGGCTATTGGGAACGACCGGACGCGAACCTGGAAGCTTTCGATGGACACTGGTTACGTACTGGCGACGTCGCCTATGTTGATGAAGAAGGATTCGTATACATCGTCGATCGCATCAAAGATCTGGTAATTCGCGGCGGCGAGAATATTGGCTGCGCCGAAGTGGAAGCTGCACTGAACGAACACCCAGACATTATTGAAGCTTCGGTTTACGCCGTGCCGGACGAACGTTACGGCGAGGAAGTAGGAGCGACACTCTACAGCCAGGCATCCATCGATCATGATGCACTACGGGAATTCCTTGAGGAACATATCGCACGTTTCAAGATTCCACGCTATATCGACGTGACCAACGCACCCTTGCCAAGAATTGCATCCGGTAAGATCAACAAGCGCGAGCTTCGCGACAGTGCGCCGCAACGTTTCCTCTCATCCTAGGAGACTCTCCCAATGGCAGACCAACCCAATATCGTTCTGATCTTTTCCGACCAGCATCGGGGCGACGCCCTCGGCTGTGTCGGCAACACCGCGGTTCGTACACCAAATCTAGATGGTCTTGCAGCTGAGGGGGTGGTTTTCAAAAACTGCAACACCAGTTCACCGCTCTGCATGCCTGCCCGTGCATCACTCCTTACCGGGCAGTATGTTAATGAACACGGCGCCTGGGGAAATCGCAACGAGGCGGACCGTTTCGGTCAAAGTCATGTGAGGAACATCAGGGATGCAGGTTACTGCACCGCCGTGTTCGGCAAGACGCATTTCCGGGTGCCACAGATGGACGCCGGCCATACGCGAGACCGGGCCCACGAGCTGAATGACTGGGGCTATGAAGTGTGCCACGAGGTCCATGAGACCCCCTCGCCCGGGAACCGTTGCTACTACGACGATTTCCTCGCCGACAGGAAAAAGCTTCATCTATATGAAAACAACATGGCTACGTGGCGATATGGTCAGGCCAACGGATTGCTCCGGCCCTGGGAACATGCACCCTGCCAGTTGGAAGAAGACGAGCACATAGACGCCTACGTTGGCAGCAAGGTCAATCAGTGGCTAACCGAATATTCGGACGATCGACCCTTCTATCTGCAATTCGCACTGGTAGGCCCCCATCCCCCGTTTGATGCACCTGCCAGATACCGCGACATGTTCCATCCGGACGACATGCCCCATGCCATCATGGACCCACCGGCAGAACCCATGTCCCCTCCCGTGCGACGAATGTATGAGCGCAGAGGCATGCCCAACATGACCGAGGCCCAGAGTCGGTTGATGACCAGCCACTACTACGCCAAGGTCGCTTTCGAGGACGACATCATCGGACAGATCGTCCGAACACTCTGCGAGAAAGGGCTTATGGACAACACGTGGGTCATCTATACCTCTGACCACGGAGAGATGCTCGGAGATCACCGGCTGGTTCAGAAGGTCGTGTTCTTCGAGGGCTCCCTCAATATCCCGCTCATCATCAGACCCCCCGGTGGCACGTCGCCCTGGACCGCCAACGGACTAACGGATCACTATGACATCGTCGACACTATGCTGGATGCCGCGGGGGCCCCGTCCCTCGATACCGATCACGGCACTTCCCTCGCATCAAAGATCGGCGCCGGAGAGTTAGCCGAAGACGCCCAACAGGGCAAGGAAGTAGTCTTCAGCGAGGTCAATCTCCATTCAATGGCACGAACGGAACGCTACAAGATGGCCATCGACTCGGTCAGCAGGAAGCCCGTGGAACTCTACGATATGGAGAACGACCCCGATGAGCTTAGAAACCTCGTGAACGAGCCGTCGCTTTTAAGTGTACGCGATGAAATGCTACAGGAACACTTTGAAAAGTTGCTAAACAACATCAACAAGGCGCAACTTGAGTTCGCCCAGGCCGGAGGGATTTCCACCATGATTCACGAGGACTATCCTGCCTACTAGGGTGACTCCCTAGACCAGGAATATTAATCAATTGCAATCCCCATTCCCAGCCTTGTGCTTTCTCGTAGCGATACTGCTGCCGCTCCCCGAAATCAGTGCAGAACAATCCAGTGAAAAACCATTCTTTGATAAACCGGTATACCGGCACGGCATATCACTGCTGCATGAGCTGAAATATCCCGAAGACTTTACGCACTTTGAGTACGCAAACCCCGATGCACCTAAGGGTGGACGTATTGTCCTCGCATCGGAGTCGAGAGTAGGCAATCTGTCCGGCTATCGTTCCAGCGAGTTGCCCAGCGCCCCCGGTCTAGGGCAAACCTACGACCGGCTATTCGTCCGCACCGGCGATGAATTATCGGCCTTCTACGGATGGCTGGCCAACGGCGTGGCACTGTCTCCTGATAATAAGTCCCTGTATGTACGTCTCCACCCTGCAGCGAGATGGCATGACGATGTACCCATCACGACTGAAGACATTCAGTTCACTTACGAGGAAGTGCTACAGAGCGTGTTTGGTCAGGCATCTCTAGCTCCATGGATCCAGCAACTGGAGATCACAGGAACGCGAGAGTTCATTGTTCATCACCGAGACGAATTCACGCCCTCCAACATACAGGCTCTCATGGCATTCCGTGTCCGTCCAGCACATTACTGGAAAGACCGTGACCCGACCAAGGCAACCCTTATCCCCCCTGTCGCGAGCGGTCCATACAAGATCAAAAACTTTGATCGGGATTACATTGTGTACAAACGTGTCAAAGATTACTGGGGACGTGATATACCTATTAACCGCGGGCGCTTTAACTTTGACGAGATCCGCTATGACGTCTATCGCGACACCACCGTCGCACGGGAGGGATTTCGCAAGGGACTATTCGACATCCTCTTCGAAAGCAATATGGGTCAATGGTTTAGTGCCTATGACATCCCCGCACTGGAGCAAGGATGGATGAAAAAGGATACACGAACCGTTACCAAGTTTATCGGCATGCAGAGTGCAATCGCCTTGAATACAAGACGCGAACAATTGAGTGATATCCGCGTTCGCGAGGCGCTGACTCTGGCACTCGACTTTGAATGGCAGAACCGGGTGTTCCACTATGATTCGCGGGTGCGTGCGCGCAGCTATTTTTCCGGTTCACAGTTTGCCACAACCGGAACTCCAAACGGAGAAGAACTGGCACTGCTAAACCGATTTCGCGATCAACTTGACCCCCGAATATTTACCCATCCATTCACTATACCCGCCTCGCCAGGCATGGGACTCCATCGGCAGGGGCTCGAGCGAGCTCAGTCGCTCCTAGTGGAGGCCGGTTGGAGAATCAAAGAAGGTCGATTGATGAATGCAAACAGTGAACAATTCACACTGGACCTGCTTACCCAGTCACCCGCCAACCAGCGAATGCTATTGCCTTACGTAGAAACCCTAAAGCTGCTTGGCATCGATGCCAGATTACGACTCGCAGACAGCGTGGTCGCCATCAATTTACTTCGGGAACGCGACTATGATGCCTATGTTCGTGGGCACGATTTTCTCAATCCTCCCGGTGCTGAGCTTCGCGGTGCATTCAGCTCGCAGACTGCAGAAATACAAATGAGCTATAACATAGCTGGCATCCGCAATCCGATTATCGACGCACTGATCGAGGAAGTAGAACGGGCGACAAACATAGAGACAGCAACCAGCGCACTCAAAGCCCTGGACCGGGTGCTGTTATGGGGTTTTTACAATATCCCCTTACAGGCTCCCGAAGGGGAGCGCTTTCTGTTGTGGGATAAATTCGGGCGCCCCGCCCAGGAGTCAGTCGCCCGATACGAATATTTGGTGGGCAGCAGCTTACGCGTGATCGATGGCTGGTGGTTTGATTTGGAAAAGGCTGCGAAGCTAACCATAGCAGGCAAGTAACCAGAAGGAACGATGATGCTCACATTAAAGGTTATAACGCACTTAGCGTCTTCCCTGGCAACAAGATCCCGGGTACGCTTGAGTACAGTGGTAGTATTTAGACCTTGAAATCGGCCCGTTTGCAGTAATCGCCTGCGAACGCTATCAACAGGGTACAACTTTGGCCGAGCCCTCACGGTAAGGCATCGGAGTATACTAAAGTCTGTAGCTAAATAATTCAGTCCTAACGAATTGAAGTTCTTCAATAAACCCGGCCTTCGCACTGGGTTTATTTTTGTCCGTCGCCATGCTTTTATACTTCTCCACCACATCGATTGATCTCAAACCTTAGGGGGGGGAATGTGATGATAGTTGAAACGCAATTCGGCAAGATTGAAGGTACCACTAATGATGGTGTCCACAGCTTCAAGGGAATCCCTTTTGCAGCACCACCTACTGGCGAACGGCGCTGGCATCCACCAGCGCCGCCTAAACCCTGGACAGGGTTACGCGATGCCACAAACTGGGGCAAACAGGCCTGGCAACAGGCCACCAATGACGACGGCATGCTGTCATTCGTGTTTAATTCCCGCAACGCCGCCTTCAGAGATGAGGACTGCCTGCAACTAAATATCTGGACTAAGGGTGCCGACGAAGGCAAGCGCCCAGTACTAGTATGGATTCACGGTGGAGGTTTCGGCGGTGGTACAGGTGGAACGCCCACCTACGCTGGTCATAATCTCTCGGCACGAGGCGATGTAGTCGTGGTCACGATCAACTATCGCGTGGGGCCACTGGGTTTTCTTAACCTCGCCAAGGTAACGAACGGGCGCATTCCAGCAACAGGTAATGAAGGCATACTCGATCAGATACAGGCACTCAAATGGATACGTGACAACATTACTGCATTTGGTGGTGATCCTAACAATGTGACGATCTTCGGCGAATCTGCGGGAGGGATGAGTATTGGCGCCCTCTTGGCAATAGATTCGGCTAAAGGACTCTTTCATCAAGCGATGGCCATCAGTGGAGCAGCAAGCGTTGCCCACACTCTGCCTAAGGCGGTGGAGATGGCGGAAGGGATCTTGGGCCAGCTAGAGTTAACCGGCGATGACGTAGAAAAAATTATGGCGCTCGAACCGGAAACCCTGATAGACGCCGCCACAAAATATCGACTACCAGGCGTTGGCATGATGTTTCAGCCCATTATCGATGGCAGGGTGATAAAGGAACTACCAATCGAGTCAATAAGGAAGGGGTCCGCGGACGGTATCAATGTGCTCGCCGGTACACAGCGAGACGAATGGCTGGGTTTTACTAAAAATAATCCGACCACCGCTAATATGGATGAGCAAACACTGATTGCCGAGATTGCCCAAAATGTTGCAGACGCTGATGATCTCGTCTCGGGCTATAGGAAGATCCGTGAGGCCCGTGGCGCTGATACTGACCCAGCCTCACTCTATGCGGCCATCGAAACTGACCGAAAGATGCGCATGCCGGCAATTGACCTTCTGGAGACGCTCTCGGACCGCAGTCAATCCGGATATCACTATATCTTTGGCCACGAATCGCCATGGGATGGCGGTACGATTGGGGCCCCGCATGCCATTATCATTGGCTTTGTATTCGGAACCCATGCGATGAGTGAGGCAAGTGCGAAGTTCTTTGGCAAGGGCGAAGACGCTGACACAGTCTCCAACAACCTGCAGGATACAATCGTCGCCCTCTCACGGACCGGTAACCCGCGTACCAAGGTGCTATCCGACCTCACTACATACGATAGGAAAACTCGTTCTACCGCATTCTTTGCTACGCCAACCAGAGTCGAAAGCGCTCCCTTCGAGGAGGAACGTGCACTTTGGGAGGGTCGAGAGGTCAGTGAACCCTTCGGAGCACCAAAATGGTAGGCGGTATTCGGTATACTCTGAGGGGAATCAACTATGATTGACGAAACTAAATTCGATTTTTCCAGTGAGGAGTGGGTTGCGGTTGCCCGGGAGTATCTGGAAGATCAGACTAAAGATGTTGATCTTTCAGGGATCAACGTTTCGTTCAACGAAGTATTTTCCGATGCGCCTTCCCATCTGAATCCGGATGCCGAAGGCAGGATCGGCTGGTATATGCGGGTCGCCGATGACAGCCTTGAAGTAAAAACCGGTATCCTACCAGACCCTGATTTGCGCGTAAGTTGCGACTATGAGACAGTATTGCCCGCGGTACGCAGATTGTCGACGGACCCACCCCTGAACGAAGCTATACGTGGGGTCCTGACCAATTCAATTGTTCGGCAAGGTAACGAGAATGCGACAGCTGAACTAGATTGGATGAGGGGCCTGCACGACGTCATGGCAGTGCGTACCAAATAACATAAACATTCGTCAACAAGCAGAACTCAGAAAGTTCGAAACAATAACAAGTGTAATTGTTAGTACACCTTCAAAGTAGAAAATTAATATTGTCCTGTTAGGGGGGCCTAAAGAATGGGAAAAATTGTTACTTATCCACCAGAAAGACACCCCGGAGGGAAGCAACTAGCACCCGCCGATATAAAAGATGAAACAGATCGCGAGATTCTCGCAAGAGTCCTGCTGGAGAATGTTCGCAGGTGGATCGCGGATCCAGATAGAGATGTGATTTACGGTATGGATCTACCTCAGGCTGATCCCGCACCAGAGCTTACTGAAGAACAGCTAGCCGGGTTGGCCAAGCAAGGTAAGGGCACGATGGGCCATACCACCATTTTCGAGCCTTATGACCTCGAGCTATACGAGTCATTCTGTTACCCACCCCTGCGCATGCCAGCCAAACCTCAGGTGATGATTTCATACTGGGACATGAATAATGAGCCAGTCAATTTCATCGAAGGCCGCTTTATGATTAAGGTATTATGTCCGGACGGTCTCGAGTCATGGCTAGTTCTACTGATTCCAGTGCCCAATTTCTATACGGCCCTTGAAGGCAACTGCTGGGGCTGGCCAAAGTACGTAGCCGATGAGATGACGGTCGAGAAGGACCATTCGGAAGTCGTCTACGAAGGAAAGCCAAGCTGGACCATGGATTTTACCCCAGGTGGTGTTGATGAGGCTACCATCGCGCAGCTTAAAGAAAACGGAACAGAAGGTGGTAATACAGTATCTTTCCACATCAACGGTGGCGGTATGACGTTGATAAGGCAAGGGCAAGGTCCGGAGCAGGCCCGTGAGTCTTATCTTGGCAGCTACTTCGCAGAATGGGAACCCGGCATGATCAAGACATGGATCCGGCCGGAGGATCCCGTTTCTGGTCTATTACCACCTGATTGTGTCACCCCGGGCGTCTGGCAGAGAACGATTCGCCGCGGTGGTGGCGGTGGTGGCGGTGGCATGTACAAAGTTAAATAAGAATAAAAGCCACAAGTAAAGTAGACAAATTCAAGTACTTAATAAGAGTTAATTATGGGAAAAATTGTTACTTATCCCCCGGAAAAGCACCCGGACGGCAAGCAATTCGATTTCAGGAACATTAAGACCAACGATGATCGAGCAATCATGGCAAGAATTCTGTTAGAGAACGTTCGCAAATGGGTCGCTGACCCCACCCGGGATGTTATCTACAACATGGATCTGGACATGGGTCCGCCACGCGGCCCACTGTCGCAGGAGGAACTGGAGCAAATGGACAAGGCTGGTAACGGAGCCTTCGGACATACCACAGTCTTCGAACCTCATGACCTCGAGTTGTACGAGTCATATATGTATCCACCGCTGCGTATGCCGGAGAAGCCAGAAGTCATGGTGTCCTACTGGGACATGAACCAAGGCATTGTCAATTTTATTGAAGGGCGCATGATGGTCAAAACATTATGCCCCGACGGACTAGAGTCATGGCTCGTCATTCTGATACCGGTGCCTAACTTTCACACGGCGCTCGAAGGCAACTGCTGGGGATGGCCAAAATACGTAGCAGATGAAATGTCTGTGGAAAAAGATCACTCAGAAGTCATCTATGAGGGCAAACCCAGTTGGACCATGGATTTCACCCCAGGTGGAGTCGACGACGCCACCATAGCGCAGTTAAAGGCGAATGGAACCGAGGGTGGTAACACGGTTTCGTTTCACATCAACGGCGGCAGCATGATGATGCTCAGGCAGGGTGAAGGTCCAGAGAAGGCCCGTGAAAATTACGAGCAGCATACTTATTTCGCAGAATGGGAGCCTGGTATGATCAAAACCTGGATCCGGCCGGAAGATCCTGCTTCAGGCCTTGTGCCCCCTGACTGTGTTTCACCCGGCGTTTGGCAACGTTCCTTTGGTAAAGGCACCGGCAGTGGCGGTGGTATGTGGAAGGTCAAGTCAAAGTAGTAGATACTATTTATCCATTATGGTGACCGAGCATGTCTCGTTCGACAGGAACTGGTGAACTGGAATCTGAATTCCATTTTGCTGAATGTGAAACGGGCAGAATCGCAAACCTATTTGCGACCGGAGGTTCCCCGTTTCGTTCAATACCTTCTAATGACGTCACTCTTGGCATGTGGAAGCGGTTCCGCGAACCAGCGGTAGCACGGCCAGCGGGATGTATAAAGATAAAGGAGTCTAACGATGCCGGCTGAACCCTTTACAATTGCTATACCGGACGAGGCAATAGCCGACCTACAAGATCGACTGCAGCGCACCCGATGGCCCACTGAATTCAGACCAGAAGCCGGCTGGCAATACGGTACAAATGAGGCTTATCTAAAGGAGCTTTGCGGCTACTGGCTCGATGGATACAACTGGCGTGCCCAGGAATCACACTTAAACCGACTCGATCATTTTAAGCGCGAAGTTGACGGCTTTAACCTGCATTACATCCATGCAAAAGGAAAAGGACCGAATCCCCTACCTCTGGTGATCACGCACGGCTGGCCCAGCACCTTCTACGACTTCGACAAGATCATGGATATGCTTTCTGACCCTGGCGCCCATGGCGGCGACCCTGCAGATTCATTCGATGTGGTCATTCCCTCAATGCCGGGCTACGCGTTTTCCGAAAAACCCTCGGTACCTGGTTACGCACCAACGCGTGTCGCTGAGTTGTGGGACAGGTTGATGGTAGATCTTGGCTACGAGCGTTACGGCGCTTATGGCGGCGACTGGGGAAGTACTGTTACTAGCGTAATTGGCAGAAACCACGCAGACAATGCTATAGGTATTCTGCGTTTGGTTGGCAGTATCCCGCGAATAGAGTCAAAGCCCGGAGAGAGACTGGCGGATGGCGGCGGCTATGGGCACATCCAAAGCACCCGGCCGCTGACGGTGGCTTATGGATTAACAGACTCCCCCGCAGGACTAGCAGGCTGGATTCTCGAAAAATGGCAAGCCTGGAGTGACTGCGGTGAGAACATCGAATCACGCTTCACCAAGGATGAGCTATTAACTACCATCGCGCTTTACTGGTTCACGGAGACGGCGTACAGCAGCGCTCGACTTTATTACGAGAACGCGCGCAATAATATCGCCGACACAGATCCTCGGCCCATTGAAATACCTACTGGTTATGCAGTCTGTCGTTGGCTGCGCCAGACCCGCGAGGAACTGGCGGAGCAATCCAACTTGGTACACTGGACAGAGTTCAATAAGGGCGCTCACTTCATGGCCGGGGAAGAACCCGAGCTGCTCGCCCGAGACATCCGAAAATTCTTCCGACCATTGCGTTAATATATGACGAAGCAAAAGGCGCAAGAAATGCAACGAGAAGGCATCAAACTAAACGACGAACAGATTCGGCAATTTATCTGCGATGGTGTCCTGGTACTTAATAGTGGCCTTAGCCCAGACGCAAACCAACAGATCTTTGACAAAATAAAGTGGAATAACGACCACGAATTCAACATGGGGAACAATGTGTTACCTCGGGTTGCGGAACTAAAGCAGGTACTGGACTCCCCTGTTGTACATGGCGCGATGCAGAGCATTCTGGGAGACGACTACCTTCTCCATCCTCATAGATATATGCATGCGAGTGAACCCCTACCCGAGCCAGAACGAATGAGAAACTTAAAGGGAGATGAGCACGGGCCACCAATGGGTGAGGGCTCAACCGGTAACAGCACCTGGCACCAGGATGGACAGTGTCCGCTCGGTAGAGCACGTTACCATGTGCCGCGCATGGCAATGATTATCTACTTCCCCCAGGACACGCCCGCAGAGCGCGGGCCTACTCGGGTCATTCCAGGAACGCACCTACAAGCCTGCCTGTCCAAAGACAACTATCCCTACGCACTGGTATCGGACCGCATCAAAGCCGGGACATGTCTATTGCTGGCTTTTGATATCGGCCATGCAGCACTTAGTAATCAGACCGACATCAGTCGATATATGGTCAAGTTCGTTTTTATGCGTACGAGCCACCCGACCGAACCAAGCTGGGACGGCGGCAATGATCCATGGCAACCACCCAAAGAACGTCTGGGTCAGTTTGATCACACCAGGACCTGGTCATACATTTGGGACTGGATGCGAGGCGCGCCACGCCCTGCCTCGAGCAAGCATAGGGATATACAACAACTCCTGGCATCCCTTAACGTTACCGATCAAAAAAAGAGACTTGAAGCCATCTACGAACTTGCCAGTATGGGTGCCAAGGCGATTGAGCCACTGAAAAAAGGCCTTTTGCGAACTGCTGGACTCGGGCGTCAGGTTACAACCAAGTTTCTTATTGACGAATATGGAGCCTATGTACCCGAAGGTGATCGCTTTGAGCGCCGCTGGAACGATATCGGTTTCGTCCCACAAGACGAAGCATATGCACTGGGCGCTATTGGCGAAGACGCCGTAAGTACCCTCATCGAATTGCTGGGCCATACTGATCCATGGATCAAGATCAACGCCGCTTTCGCCTTGGGTGAGGCAGGACCATCGGCCGCGCGCGCCATGCCTGATCTGGCCAGATTGCTTGACCACGAACTGCATCAGGTGGCCCGCATCACCCTTGATTCTATGGCTTATATAGGCACCAATACTCGAGCCGCCCTACCCGCTATTAGTAAACTGCTAACCGTCAGTAATCCAGGCTGGCAAACCGACAGCCAGCGTAATAGCTGGTCCGGTGAAAATCAGGCCCATTTTAACGCCCTGTGCGCCTTATATAATTCAGACATTCCAAAGGAAGAGATGGAGGATTTGCTGGTTACCTGCCTCGATGACACCTGCGGATACATACCGGGCATGGCATTGGAGATCCTGACACGTGAAGACGACATCGATGAAAGCGTGGGGCTACTGCGCGCTCTTGATTATTTAAAAGTACATCGCTGGGACGATACCCTGGCTAAAGACTATCGCGTTTTCTAACAACCATAAGGGGGGTTTATGGGAGCTTTAGAAGGCCTTCGGGTCCTCGACATGACGCAATATGAGGCAGGTCCGGGTTGTACCCAGGCGCTCGCTTGGTTAGGCGCTGACGTCGTGAAAGTTGAATCACATGACGGTGACCCGGCCCGGGGACCTGCCGGACATGGCTATGGCTTTCTCTTATGGAATGGAAATAAGCGTAGCCTGTCAATCGATCTGCGCAATCCAGAGGGTCGCGATCTGCTACTCAAGATGGTGCCTAACTACGATGTATTCATTGAGAATTTTGGCCCCGGCTCAATGGAGAGGTTGGGACTAGACTATGAGACGATGAAAGCGATGAACCCGGAAATCATCTACGCCCGTATCAAAGGTTATGGATTGTCCGGTCCTTGGTCAGGCTATAAGTGTTTCGACATGGTCGCCCAGGCCGCGGCTGGGGCATTCTCAATCACCGGTGAAGCTGAGGGCCCACCGATGCGCCCTGGCCCAACCATGGGCGATTCCGGCACCGGGGTACAAATGGCACTCTCGATTACCGCAGCCTACGTGCAAAAGCTCAAAACCGGTAAGGGTCAGATGATTGAAATTTCAATGCAGGAGGCTATGACTTGGTACCTGAGAACTGCCGTAGGCTCTGGAAAATACGGCACCAGACCCGCCCAACGAAGCGGCAATGGTAAGAGTCCAACTTCAATGCTTTACAAGGCTAAAGGTGAAGGCCCGAATGATTACATTTATATCATGGGCACCACCCAGCCTATGTGGGAAAACATATGTAAGGCGATGGATCGACTTGATCTTCTCGAAGACCCTCGGTTCGCCACAATCGAGGGCACTAAGGAAAACATGGACGCGCTGGTACCGGAAATCGCTTCCTGGGTCGCAGCCCGGGACAAGTACGCTGCCATGCAGGCGCTCTGCGAAGTAGGCGTACCTGCGAGCGCAGTGCTGGATACCACGGATCTATACAATATCCCACATCTCGTGGAACGCGGGTTTGTCCATGAAGTGGATCACCCTGAGCTGGGTACCATCAAAGTACTGGGCTGGGCACCTCGATTATCGGAGAGCGAGGTAACGATCAAACCTGCACCAGTGCTGGGACAGCATACCCGAGAAGTTATAGAGCAGGATCTTGGATTGACAGAGGAAGCATTCAACGCATTGCTGGCCGATGGTGTTGTTCAAGAATGGAGTCAGACCTAAAGAGTTCGGTCGATAGAAAGTTACGGTCATCTTTTGGAGCTAGGCCATGCACGATCTGGTTATTCGTAACGCCAACCTGGTAGATGGTACGGGAGCACCTTGCCGAATCGCTGATATCGGTATCGATGGCTCTGTTATCAATGCAGTGGGCAATGATATCGATGCCGGCAAACGAGAAATTGACGCCAAAGGCCTGCTGGTTACCCCAGGTTTCGTAGACATTCACACCCACTATGACGGGCAGGCTACCTGGGACCCGGATCTATCACCGTCCTCATGGCACGGCGTAACGACGGCCGTGTGTGGCAATTGCGGCGTTGGCTTTGCACCCGCCAGACCAGACAAACACGAATGGCTCATTCAGCTAATGGAGGGTGTGGAAGATATTCCCGGATCCGCGCTGGCAGACGGTATCGATTGGCAGTGGGAAACTTTTCCGCAATTCCTCGATGCGCTGGAACAAATGCCACGAACCATGGATATCGCGTGTCAGGTACCCCATGGTCCGGTACGCGCCTATGTAATGGGGGAGCGCGGCGCACGAAACGAAGAAGCAACACCTGAAGATCTGGTGGCGATGGCTGAGATCGTAAAAGAAGGTATTGAAGCAGGTGCGCTGGGTTTCTCGACCTCCCGCACAAAGTTACATCGTGCCCTGGATGGGGAAGTAGTCCCCGGAACATTCGCCGCTGACCAGGAAATGATAGCGCTCGGCAAAGCAGTAGCCGATGCAGGTGGCGGTGTGGTTGAGGTGGTGTCCGATATTGGAACGGGCGGCATGCGCGGCGACTTCAGTGGCGATATGGAGCTGATTCGTGAAATTGCCAATCAATACGATCTAACCGTTTTGTATTCTTTGCATCAAAGTGATCCGACCCCTGAGGATTGGCGTGAGTTACTCGCCATGTCATCAGCGCCCATTTCAGGTAGCGGTAAGGTAATCGCGCAGGTCTCCGGGCGTCCAATTGGACTGTTGCTGGGCCTTGAAACCTCACTGCATCCATTCCTGAAGCATCCATCCTATATGGCAATTGCGCACCTGCCCCTGGCTGAACGAGTCAGTGAGATGTGCAAACCGGAGATACGGGCAAAAATCCTCACAGAGGAAACAACCTTCACCGGTCGATTTACCGAAGATATCGTCCATGGTTTCCATAAGATGTATTTGCTTGGCGAGGAACCAAACTACGAACCTGATGCTAGTGATTGCATCAAAGCTTGCGCAAAACGCGAGAACAAGAGTCCCTACGAGTATGCCTATGATCTGTTGATCTGTAACAACGGGAAGAACCTTCTGTTTTTCCCGCTATTTGAGTTTTCATACCAAACTCTAGATCCAACCTTTGAACGACTACAACACGAAGGTACGATCCTTGGGTTAGGGGATGGCGGCGCCCATTGTCGCCTGATTTGTGACTCTTCCCTACCCACCTTCATGCTGACGCACTGGACCCGGGATCGTACCAATGGCCAGAAACTGAGCATTGAGGAAGTCATCAAGCTCCAGACCTTGGACACTGCAACGATTTACGGTTTATCTGACCGTGGGTCGATACAGGTGGGCAAGAAAGCTGATATCAACATTATTGACTATGAGGGATTATTTATCGATGCACCGAAAATGATCTATGATCTTCCAACAGATGCACCAAGGCTGGTGCAGGAGTCACATGGCTATAAAGCGACGATTGTCTCTGGTAAGGTAGTGCGTGAGAACGGCGAGTTCACTGGTGTGCGTCCCGGGGTTGTGATTCGAGGGCGGCGCTAACTCTCGTTAACTCACCAAGGGCGCTACCTCTTCCATAAAGTGACTCATCCGATCCAGTGTTTCCGACAACGTCGGACAACGAAAATCGAATGTCAGTTCAGATACACCCATCGCCTCGTAGGTACGAAGATCTTGCGCAATCTGCTCTGGTTCACCAGTAAAAAGTAATCGGTCATGACCATCTGGCAACTGCCCAGGGTCATAGGAAGGCGCCTTTAGGGAAATAGTCAGTGACTCGTAGTCGCGCCCCTCCGCATACATCAAACGCTTCAGCTTTTCCAACAACCCATGGAACTCATCTGGCGGCAGAGGCGAAGCAGCGGTCGCTCCCACCGGGTGCCAACCATCACCAAGTTTGGCCACCCGTCTTAATGCTGGATTACTGTGACCACCGATCCAGATTGGCGGATGTGGATTCTGAACCGGGTGCGGCATGCAATGTAATGCATTGAAGGAATAGAATTCGCCCTGATGAGAAACAGGATTTTCGGTCCAACACTTCTTGAAGATCTCGAGATACTCATCAGTAACTTTACCTCGCTGGTCAAAGTCTGCAGCACCCAGTGCCTGGAACTCTTCACGCATCCAGCCAACGCCTACACCCACTGTCACTCGCCCCTTTGACAGGACGTCGATGGTAGCAAGAGTTTTCGCAGTAACAATCGGATTCCTATGGGGCACGATCATGACGCTGGTCACCAGCCTGGAACTTTCAGTGATGCCCGCAACAAAGGCCATCAGTGCGTGCTGCTCGAGGACATCCTCCTGACCTGGGAACCCTCCATCCAGCGTGTAGGGATACTTCGACTCAACCTCGACCGGAAACACGATATGGTCAGCGATGACAATGGTATTAAAACCGTTGGACTCGCTGTTGCGCACCAGTTCCGCAAGCATGCCAGGCTCTGCCAGTGGTCCCCGTGTCGGTAAGTAGTACCCGTATTTCATCTACAGGTTAATCGTGCGATCAAATGCGGAAAGCACTGCTTCGTGCATCGCTTCCGATAGGGTTGGATGTGGAAACACGGTTTCAAGCAATTCCTGTTCTGTGGTTTCAAGACCCATCGCTATAGCGAACCCCTGAATCATCTCTGTGACCCCCGGACCCACCATATGGGCACCCAGCAGTGCACCCGTTTCACGGTCAAATACCGTTTTAACGAGCCCTTCCGAATCATTAATTGCAATCGCCTTACCGTTGGCAAGTAGCGGAAATTTACCGACGCGAATTTCACCCTGTTCGGCCGCCTGTACCTCGGTTAAACCGATGCTCGCAACCTGAGGATGACTATAGGTGCAACCAGGCACGCGTTGTTTATTTAGTGTATGCGCATTCATGCCGGTGATTGCTTCGATCGCAATAATTGCTTCGTGGCTCGCCTTGTGCGCGAGACAAGGCGCACCGGCGACATCACCAATCGCATAGATTCCGTTAACGGAGGTTTGTTGGGTCGCGTCCACGGTAATGAATCCTCCCTCATGGCTTATACCAGACAGATCGAGTCCTTCGATATTACCCTGAACTCCTACAGAAAGGATGAGCGCATCAAACTCTTGTGGCTCTCCAGATATCTCAACTGCAAGACCATTCTTCTTTGTCTTCACAGAATCGACCCCAGTACCGGTCAATACCTCTATTCCCTGTTTCTTAAAGGCCTGCTCTGCCGCTTGTGCAATCTCGACATCCTCAACCGGTAGGATCTGATCGAGTATCTCAACCAGCGTGACATCGACACCGAGTGTATTGTAGAAACTTGCGAACTCGACACCGATCGCTCCTGCACCAACGATCAACAACTTCTCAGGCATGAAAGCTGGGGTCATCGCTGAGCGTGCATCCCAGATGCGATCTCCGTCCACTTCTATATGCGGCAGGTTTCTTGGCCTCGCGCCCGTCGCGATAATCACGTTGTCAGCGATAATGGTTTCGGAACCGATCTGTACTGTTTTTTTATCGATAAATCTCGCGTCACCTTTGACGACCTGAATCGCATTCTTCTTCATCAGATGCTGAACACCTTTACTAAGCCGCGATGACACCCGACGAGACCGCTTCACCATTTTTGAAAGATCGATCTTCGGTTCATCAACCTCGATGCCAAGTTGTCCAGCCATTCTTATTTCACGTAACACGTCAGCAGCATGAAGTAGCGACTTGGTCGGTATGCACCCCCAATTGAGACAGACTCCGCCAAGTTCATCTTTCTCTGCAAGCGCTACCGTAAACCCAAGCTGCGCGGCTCTGATCGCCGCCGTGTATCCGCCAGGTCCACCACCAATAACCAGAATGTCTACTTTATCTGCCATCCGCATTACACCAACAATCGGAAGGGGTTAGCCAATAGAGAGCAAACCTCTTTGAGGAACTCAGCCGCCGGTGCGCCATCCAACACGCGATGATCCCAGGTAAGGGAAAGATTCATCTTCTTCGACTTAACCGGCTGATCACCTACCCATTCCACACCGTCGTAGATACGATTGACACCCAGAATACCCGCCTGAGGTTCGTTAATAATGGGCGTGAATGAATCAACTCCATACATACCGAGCGCACTTACGGTAAAGGTACCACCCGCGTAATCATCCAACCCAAGGGCACCATCCCGCGCAAGCGATGCAAGACGACTGCTCTCAATCGCGATTTCCTTAACCGATAAATCAGCAGCATTTCGCACGACGGGGACCACCAGACCATCCTCCACTGCCACCGCAATTCCGACGTTAATGTCGGTAAGCAGGATAATCTCGGTTTCACCAAACTGACTGTTCATCTGAGGATGAGACTTAAGCGACTTGGCAACCGCTTTCACCACAAGATCTGTATAGGACGGTCTTATCTGCTCGTTCTGCCACTCCTCAATGAGCGATTCGCGCAGTCTTACGGTGTCGTCCATTTGCGCTTCCATATCCATGGTGAGCTGCGCACTGCCCTGAATACTGGAATACATTCTTTGCGCAATCGTTTTGCGCATACCTCTAAGTGGAATAGTCTCTCCCGCACTCGGACCTGAAACAGGCGCTGCACTGGGCGCTGCCGCCGCAGCTTCAATATCTGCCTCGACAATTCGACCGCCAGGGCCCGTGCCTATGACCAACGCAAGGTTAACCCCCTTCTGCTCTGCAAGACGTTTCGCTAGGGGTGAAGCTTTAATATTATTCGGGACAGCTGCGGCAGGCGCGCCTCCTGCACTGGCCGCTTGCACATCTATTTCAACTATTCTTCCTCCTGGTCCTGTCCCGACAAGTGTCGTGTAGTCTACGCCCAATTCTTCAGCGAGACGGCGCGCCGCCGGCGATGCCTTTACTCTGCCACCAGAAGCATTATTCGCTACGGGCTGCACAGCCGCGGGTTGTGCCTTCGATTCCGGGGCCATCCCCACAGGAGCAGTCGCATTAGCGGCCGCAGGCACGGCGCCAATATCCGCAGGAATTTCCTCTCCTGCCTCGAAAATAAAACCAACCACGTCACCCGGTTCCATGGCCTGCCCCACTGGGGCCAGATGTTTTACGGTGCCCTCGTACTCCGCATCAACATCCATGTTGACCTTCTCGGTTTCAAGGGCGTACAGCATATCCCCCTTCTTAACCTGATCACCATCGGCGATATACCATTCCGAGACCAGACCTTCTGTCATGGTCATTCCAACTTTCAGCAGATAAATCTCTTTTGGCATGATTACTCCACTACCTTGAACAACTGTCGCTCCGCCGCCAGTTGCATTGTTTTTTCAATGTTAAGAACTCCCGGGCCATTTCTGGAAACGCTCATCGTCGCCTTTTGCCCGGTCTTAAGAACCCTTTCCCGTTCGCCATCAAATGCCAGAACACAGGGCCCCTGTACTTCCACACGTTCATCAAAAGAAACCTTGTTCACCGAACCAATCGAGACGGCCTGAAACATCCCCGGCGCGATCGGAGCATGCACCAGCGTACCTGACTCAGTTACGTCCAATAACAGCCCACAATCTTCATCGGTGGTTACCGGCAATAAAAGACCACCAACAGAAGTCATTCCTACCGCCGCTGGCTCTGCCCGCGTTAAGAAAATCTTCTTAATCGCACTCGCATCAAGCAGCGCTCGGCTGCCCACAAACTGGTCACTGGTCGCCACAGCATCGATTAGCGCAATATCGGGTTCTTCACCTTCAATTTCTATGTCGATGATCTTTACTGGCATGACAACCTCTTCCAGTTGCACACCTCCTGCCGCCAACACGCCAAGCGCCGCGCCTGCCACTGTTGCTTCTGCAAAACGCGGAAACACATTGTTAGTACCAGTCGACACAGGCAACAACACCGCATCACGCCAACCCTTCACAAATGCCCGACTGGTGCCATCCCCACCGAGAATCATCGTCGCAATGCAATCCGTTTTCGATAATGTCTCAGCTCCTCGAATCGTATCCAGGCTACTCGACGTCTTGACGCTGTCAACCTTCTCTACGCTACAACAGGATGGCAACAACAGGGTCGCACTAGATGCAATGTTGTGGGTGTCATCTACGTAGATGAACGATCGTGCGCCAGCACTAACCGCACCAGTCACTGCACGGCTGACAATCGCTGCTTTCTCTCGATTGTCGAACACGGAAGCCTGAGCCGCCAGACGGCGAACATCCTTACCCGATGCCGGATTGGCTACAATTCCAATCGATGCGGACACAGTCAAGAAACCTCTAGAGGCCGAGTGTCTCTTTTACTTTCTCCACAATCCTGTCTGCATTGGGAATATATACGTTCTCTAGCACAGGACTGAACGGTACCGGTGAAAAAGGCGCGCCCACGCGTCCTATTGGTGCGTCCAGATAGTCAAAAGCCAATTCCTGAATTTGCGCAACGATCTCTCCGCCAATACCACCAAACTGCACTGCCTCGTGGACAACCAGAGCTCGATGTGTTTTCTTGATCGAATCGACAACCGTTTGGGTATCAAATGGCTGGATACTCCGCGGATCGATAACTTCTACATCAACTCCCTTCGCTTTGAGTTGTGTCGCAGCTGACAGTGCTTCATGAAGCATTCGACCATGGGCAACAATCGTAAAGTCGTCGCCTTCCTTTGCAATGGCCGCCTTGCCAATCTCTACCTCGTAGGCGCCTTCAGGCACTTCGCCCTCTTCGGCCACCAACATCTTGCTCAACACAACGAATACAGGATTGTTGTCCCTTGTTGCGGCAATAATCAGCCCCTTTGCATCATAGGGCGTTGCAGGCATCACGACTTTAATCCCAGGCAAATGTGCTAACCATGCTTCGAGGCATTGTGAATGCTGTGCAGCGAGATTTCGCCCGCCCCCTGACATGGTCGTTATCGTAACAGGTAAATTAACGGCACCACCGAACATAAATCGCATTTTGGCCATCTGATTGGTGATCTCATCCATGCACTCACCCATGAAGTCCATGAACATGATATCTACAATGGGCCGACATCCTGTTGCAGATGCACCGACGCCCAAGCCAATAATACCCTTCTCTGAAATCGGGGTATCGATCACGCGTTTCGGGCCAAACTCATCCAGTAACCCGCCAAAGATCCCAAACACACTTCCCGCGCCGGCAACGTCTTCTCCTGCAAGAAAAGCGTTGTCCTGTTCCTTTAATACCTCACTCACCCCTTCGGTGATCGCAGCAAGATAGGTTAACTTTCTTCGTTCTAATTGTTCTGGTTCTGACATGACTAGGCCCCCTCTTCCCAGTAAACGTTATCGAGCAACTCCGCAGGGTCAGGGTAAGGACTCTGTTCCGCAAACTCGACAGCTTCCTCTAGTTCTGCATCAACTTGAGCATAAACGTTGTCGATTTTCTTCTGGGTCATTACCTTTAGATCAATAAGGTTCTTCTCGAACAAGTCGATGGGGTCCCTGGCTTTCCAAATTTCCAGTTCTTCATCGGTGCGATAGGTGAGTCCCATACCGCGCACACCAACATGGTCATAAAACCGATAGGTCTTGAACTCCAACAAGGTTGGACCGCCGCCTTTCCTAGCTCGGTCAACCGCCTCGCCAGCGGCTTCATATACTGCCATTACGTCCATACCATCGACGATCACACCGGGCATGCCGTAACCGGCTGCTCGGTCTGCAACGTCCACAATCGCCTGGTGATTGGCCTGCTTCGTATATTCACCGTATCCATTGTTCTCACAAACAAAGAGGCAAGGTAGCTTATATAGGGCTGCCATATTCGCTGCTTCGTGAAAGCTACCTTCGTTTGATGCGCCGTCACCAAAGAAACACACTGAAACATCTTTGGTTTTGCGGTACTTGTTAGAAAAAGCCGCCCCCATGGCGATGGGAGGGCCTCCCCCCACAATACCGTTCGCCCCCAGCATACCTACGTTCATGTCACACACATGCATACTGCCACCCTTCCCTCCACAATAACCCGTGGATTTTCCAAACAGTTCTGCAAACATCAGTTTGAATACGCCCCCTTTGGCGACCAAGTGGCCGTGACCCCTGTGAGTGCTGGTTATCTGGTCATTGGCTGTCAGGTGCTGCATGACTCCTGAAGCGACGGCCTCCTCGCCGACATAAAGATGTAGTGCCCCAGGTATCTTTCCGTTCTCCGCCATCCTCCCGGCGGTCTCTTCAAAGCGGCGGATGCGCACCATGTTAAGATGGATTTCTTGTAGTGCCTTCTTGGAAGGTTGCTTAGCCATTAATTCCCCCCTTGGGTTTTTTTGGTTTTAAGCGAGTCGCGATTATCCCACACTCAGGATTCCAAAGGCTAGGACATCAGAATTCCACCAGCGACGACATGGGTAATTCCCGTAACATTTTTTGCGGTTGCTAGGTACACAACACCTTCACCTATATCCTCTACAGTCTGCGGTCGCCCAAGTGGAATGGTCTCCTGCATACGCGCATTGAATTCTTCTTCGCTCTTATCTCTCATTAGATGGTCATGCCACATGGCTGTACCGATAATGCCAGGACAAATCGCGTTGACGCGGATACCGTGAGGGGCGAATTCTTGAGCAAGGCTCTGACTAATTCCAATTACAGCAAACTTCGAACCACAGTAGGAGGAATGATTTTTCCCGCCTCTCAGTCCGGAAATAGACGAGGTGTTGACAATGGCAGCGTCGTCAGAGCTCTTCAATATAGATAAGGCCGCTCGCACCATGTGAAAGATGCCTTTCACATTGACGTTGTAGGTACTATCCCATTCGGCCTCAGTCAGTTCATCGATCGGACCGCTTGTGATAATCCCAGCGTTGTTCGCAAGCACATCAAGCCTGCCGTAACAGTCCACCGTAGCCGCCACCGCAGCTTTACAGGACTCAGCATCAGTTACGTCGACTGGTACGGCATTGATTTCACCAAATGCTCCTAGCTCTTCGACGGTTTCTTGCATCGTTTCCGAGGATGCCAGCTTGTAATACCACTCACCCTGGTCTGCAAGGTCAGCGATCATGACATTGTGGTCAGCTTGGAGAAATGCTTTGGCGATCCCTTTTCCAATACCTCTCGCTCCACCTGTAACCAATACTGTTCTCGTCATGATTGCCTCCAAGAAGTACTCGTCCAAAAAGAAACGAGTATAACGTATACTCCAGTGCGTGAGCCGACTGCAAGCTCGGGCAAAATACGGGGAATAGGGGAAGTCTGATCGTACGATTTTTTGCACTAACTATTACGCTAACGATTACCATAGCGCTACACCCCATGTCTGTTGCCTCAGAACTGTCGTGGAAGCATGGCGTGTCTTATTTCGGGGAATTCAAATATCCTCCTGATTTCGAGCACTATGATTACGTCAATCCCAATGCGCCGAAAGGCGGCACCCTGGTACTAGCAACAGACGACAACTGGAATTCGTTTACGCCTTATCTCGCCAAAGGAAACGTCCCCCCCGGGGTCCAGCACCTGTTTTCATCTCAGCCATTTCTCTACGATGGATTATTTTCCGCTTCGGATGACGAGATCGGCTCTTTCTATTGCAGCCTCTGCAAAGAGGTTATGGTTTCTAACGATTTTACTTGGGTGCGATTTCGGTTACGACCAGAAGCAAGATGGCACGATGGGGTACCAATTACCTCGCGGGACGTAAGGTTCACCTTCGAGCATCTTGCAAATAATTCAGGTTTCAATCTGCAAGCAGCTTTCGGCATGGTGGATTCTGTCGAAATCCACACAGACCATGAATTTACTATACATCTGAACGACAAGAATGGACTGAACGCCGGTGTGATTTTTAGCCTAGGGAAAATCGCTATTCTGCCAGAACATTATTGGCTCGAACACGATAACACCAAAACAACATTGACTCCCCCACTAGGCAGTGGCCCCTATCGCGTAAAGGAATTCAAGCAATCTCGATATCTGGTTTACGAACGGGTACCCAACTACTGGGGGCGTAATATTGGCCCTCACCGTGGTCGCCATAACTTCGACATTTTTCGTTACGAGTTTTACCGTGACTCCACGGTCGCTCGGGAAGCGTTCCGAAAAGGTCTGATTGACTACACAATGGAGGGAGATCCGCGATACTGGTACGAAGGATATGATATTCCGGCCAGTGACAAAGGCTGGCTCATCAAGCGCAAACATACCTATCAGTTCTATGTAGGTCTGCTGGAGGGTTTGGTGATCAATCAACGACGAAAGCACCTGCAGGACATAAAAGTAAGAGAAGCGCTAGTGTTAGCATTCAACTACGACTGGTACCACCGGGTTATCAACCAGAATATATTCATCAAACCCTATAGTTATTTTGCTCCCGCTAACTTCTCTGCGGAAGGTCTACCCAGCGAAGCCGAACTCGCCTTGCTAGAACCATTTCGCGATTCCCTTCCAGAAAGATTGTTTACGGAACCTCTGCAACGACCTATCTCATCGGGTAGGGGGCACAACCGCAGTGCGCTATTGAAAGCACGAGATCTGCTTCAGGAAGCCGGTTGGGCTATTAGTGATGGAGTTCTCACCAACGCAGATGGGGAACAACTGACACTGTCGTTTGTTATCCAGACTGCTGGTCAAAAGCGGATCATCCTCCCCTATGTTGATGAACTGAGGCGGCTTGGATTCGTCCCACAGATACGCATGGTGGAGTCAGCTCAGTTCGTTAACCTTATGCGGAACTTCGAGTTCGACTTCCGATTTGGACAACTCGGTGTCGCTCAGCCCCCCGGGGTGGAAATAGTCTCTTACTGGGATTCAAAGAACGCGCAGTTACCGAATACAAGAAATCTGACTGGCATTGAAAGTGCAGCGGCAGACGAAATGGTAATACGCTTAATGGGCGCGCGTTCGAAAAAGGAACTGATTGCATCGGGAAAGGCGCTGGACCGTGTTCTGCTGTGGAACTTTGGCATTATCCCCCTCCGTGCCGTGGAAGGACCCAGCGTTGTCTACTGGGACAAGTTCGGCCGACCACCGTTCGATGCTGAGATCCGAACCAGCTTCCCTGCCGCCTGGTGGTACGACGAAAAGAAGGCAGCACGTATTGAACTAATCAATTAAATACTCGAATAAAGATTTTCAATTGATGTTCAGGTTATATTAAAACGCTAAAGCTAGGAAAAGGAGCAACTAATGGCAGAACCACTCAAGATCGGACTTATCGGCACAGGTGGTATATCCCGATCACACCTACCTGTATTCAAAGACTTTCCCGATAAAGTAAAACTCACCGCAGTCTGTGACATTTTTGAAGATGCCGCAAAAGAACGCGCTGCCGAAGCTGGAGTCGATGATATTTATCTCGACTACGAGACGATGCTGAATGAAGCAGATATCGATGCTGTAGACATTTGCACCGGTCACGACACCCACGCACCTATAGTAATAGCAGCAGCCAAAGCCGGCAAACACTCTTTAGTCGAAAAACCCATGGGAAACGACATGGACGAGTGCCGCAAAATGATCGAGGAAACTGACAATGCCGGTGTGACCCTGATGATCGCTCATATGCTGCGATTCTCCCCAACGACAGAAGCAGTCAAAAAACTGTTGGCGGAAGGGGAACTCGGGACTATAAATGCCGCGAAGATTGATATCAATATGAACGCGGTTGGCAGTTTAAGGGAAGGCCATTGGATGCTTGATGGCAAAGCAGGCGGCGGCATCGGCATGACCAATACGATTCACGAAACGGATATCGTCAGATACCTGGTGGGAGATGTTAAAAGTGTCACCGGGGTAAAGAAGTCAATATCCAAGAGACTCCTAAATGGAGCCGAGGATATGTTATGCGCAACACTGGAATTTGAAAACGGTGCAGTAGGAACTGTGATGTGCCTTTGGAATGCCCCCCGATCACCAGTATCACAAGGGTATACGCTATACGGTACCGAAGGCGCTTTATATTCGTTGCCTACTCTGCCCATATATCGAGGTGATCATTTTGGTCCCGTGGTAGTGTCCTCACCAACACGAGACACGCCAGAGACAGCGCCCATCAATCGACGTGATGGGAATCCCAGCAGAGAAATGAAAGGGCTCGAAGACATCATGGGTCACTTCAAGCAACTTGAAGGAGGCAATCACGGATTACCCAGTGATAATTGCTTCTCCAACGAAATTCTGCACTTTGCAGAGTGTTGCCAGACAGGCAAAGAGCCCATCAGTAGTGGCAAAGCAATATTGGGATCAATGAAGCTTATCTTCGGTATCTATGAAGCGGCAGCTACAGGAAAAACTGTTCAGCTAGCTGATCTCTAGTAACTGCTAGCCTCTCATCCTCGCGATAACCTTTTTCGCAAAGGCGTGGCGTATTCCTGCTGTTTTTTTGCCTGGAGGAATGAAGCTGATAGCGTTCAGTCCTTCTTCCTCCAGCGCCAGCAGCTGCTCGATGATGTCATCTGGCTCGCCGACAATACAGAATGCCTTAACCAATTCAGGCGTCATAAAACGTGCTTCATCATCATCGATATAGCTGTAATGACTCTGGTGCAACTGCTGGTGACGATGCTTTACCTCACGCGACTCGTGAAACTTTAAGTAGTCATCCCAGATAGGAAGTATGTAGCCAGGAACTTCAATACCTACATCTCGGACTGCGTCTACCAAGTAGTGGACATTCGCCATAATAGATGGCCCGCATTCTTTAATGACTCGTTCGGAATCAAGCTTCTCTCCTGGCTCCAGCATCATCAGATTCACAAGCGCACTGGTATAAAAATCGTCGAGTGTCCGCCCTGCTCGGTCGGCTCCATGTTTTACATTCGCAAGTGCCTGGGTCACGCTACCACCTCTAGGAATACCGGTAATCAGCCCATCGCCAAACTCTCCCGCTAGCGCCTGGGCTCTCGAGCCAAAACCACCAACATGAATCGGAATAAACTCACTTATGTCGTAATGACCCTTACCGGCCCACTGAAATCGAATGGCTGTGGCCTGATCACCATCGCCATAGGTTACCTCCTCACCGTGCAGAAGCCCCCTCACCAGCCGAAGGTATTCCCCAAAAGGTTTCACCCGCATTGGCGGTCGGCCAAGTGTTCGCATTGCTGTGTTGCCTGTACCAATGCCGAAGAATACACGGCCGGGCGCAAGTTGATTGATCGTGGCAATAGCATTTGCCGCATCAGGAGCACTACGAACACCTGCAACGGCCACTCCGGTGCCGATTCTTATCCGATGAGTTTTCTGCGCCAACATAGCAAGGGTCGGCCATGGATTTGAGAATAACATGGGTGAGTCACCGACCCAGCAGAAGTCATAACCCAGAGATTCTGCCTCTAGGACATGATCCAACTGACTGATTCCTCCTGCAGATAACCCGAAATCCATTGCCTATGCCTCATTTCTAATTATTAATCGAACAATAACATAGGGTTCTAACTTCCAAGGGATAACTATTGAGCAACCTACTTGGCTATTTTCCCTAGGATAGGCCATATGACGGCAACTGGCTTCGATGCACTTCTTCGCCCCCACGCCTCTTGCGCGGTTTAGCATCAATAAAAGAATATGGCAGTTTTCAAAGTCCCTAGTGTGCATTGCGAGATTTTCTCTCAGCAGTTTCTCAGCGCCAATACAATGACCAGCGCATCAATTCGATAAGGTACCTAGTGGCTAAAGAAAAAGAAAAGTGTAGCGGAAACACCAACCAATACTTCGAGCGCGAGTCCTTGAGAAACATGTGCATCCCAAGTGCTATATTGATGGAGCAACAAGAACAACTAGTAACGCAGTGCAACCAACACAGCGGGCTATCAAACATCAACCCCAAAAAACTTCATCGGGGACTAGTAAACCCGCTGCTCGTTAGCGAGCGAATCATCCCAGCGACGCGTTTTTAGAAACGTCAGGGCAGATCGTATGCCTTGCGGACTACCATGCCGGGTAAGTACTTCAATTGCCAAGGCAGGCACATAACCGTTTGGGTCACGAAACGTACCAATCAGAAGATCTTCTATGTCAGCAACAGGAATATCTGAGTTTAGGAGTGCACACATAGCATTGAAGCGAACCTGACTTTCTCCAGTCCATCCGCGCATCAATTTATCCTGCCATGCCGGATTGTCCTGCAATAACAACCGTCGAATAGCGGGTAGAGCAATACTCGTTTCTATGCCAATACAACCAATAGCATCCAGTACGGCTCGAACTACCTGATGGTGCTCATTCTCCAACTGCTCGACTAAAGCGAACATTACTATAGCTGCGCATGGTCCAACTTCCCCCAACGCAAATGCTGCATTGATTTTGATCCAAGGATCTTCATGACGCAGCAAGGTGACAAGCGCATTAATTGCGGGTGAGCCAATAGCGCCCAATGCGTAAGCTTCATCCTGAAGGGCAAACGCACCTTCATTCCATTCACGAGGGCACACCTCGCCCGGCACCCTCTTCTTCGTATCTTTTCTATAACGCTCCAATGGGCGACCTATATGAGTGAGCAGACTCTTAATCAGTGGATCAACCGCCTGGGGACCCAAGCTCGCCAGCTCATAAATCGCGTTCAAACCTCCTTTCGGGTCACCACCATTGAGGTGGCTAATCAGCACATCAATATCGCTATCCCTATCTACGACATCCTGCCGCGCACCCCGCATCCAGTCCCAGATATAAGACCAAGCTTTGGTGTGTTCGTATTGACCTCGTCTCGCCCCCGGTGTCCGCCATGGTTCACTTCCGCCATCCCAGCTGGGTGCTGTAGGATGGCTGGTTCGCATAAACACAAACTTAAACATATAGCGGCTCATGTCTGTTCTATTCGGAAAGGCCGCGTGAGCAATATCAAAAGCTATCAGAAAACAGGTCCCCGCTTTGACGTGATCGCACACAAATGCGAATGAGAAATTGCTTTCCTGCAAACCTGCCTGCAGATGTGTACCTGGTATCACCCGCGTCGGACCTCGTTCAATAGGCGTATCCTGAGGAAAGTATAGGATCATGGCCAATCTCGGCACATGGTATCGAGCCCTAGACAGCGGACTCTGTGAGTCCTGGTGCCAGAGACTTCCCCCTGAAGAACCCTTGCCCATGAGGGGCTCATTCTCATGCCCTGCCAGTTCAATATCCCGCATGTCTTCATCCAGCGGTTCGCTGGCGTGCATAAATCGGTGGGGATGAAGAATATAGTCATCGCCCAGTACACTCTGGAGGCCACCATGGATTACGGGTGAATCGAGGACCTTCTGCAACTCGGGAATTCGCGGCAAAACATTGTTACCCATATTGAATTCACGGGTATTGTTCCATTGGATTTTTTTGTAAATCGTTTTATGGATACTCTCTGCTACATTGCTATCAAGCACCAAGACACCGTCGCAGATAAATCTCCTCGTCTGCTCATCAGTAAGTTTGATACTTTCTCTAGGCAATTGCGAGTCAGACAACTAAATACTCCTCTTTGTCGATGAGCGAGTATAACAGGTTGGTCTGCCAAACAGACCTAGGCTATCTATAACTGCCATTAAGTCACGTTTTAACTTCCTTGAAATAATATTTTATGAATTTCAGCAGAATAAAACCAATAGATTGGATACGATGTCGTAAATGAATAGTGATAAGAGATATCATGCTGGATACAACTCACTACGGTTTCATGTTACCGGAAGAACTCATCCTGCTGCGTGATCAGATTCGTCGATTTATGCGTGAGGAAGTCAAACCAATTGAAGACAAACTTCCCCATGACGCTACCGGCTGTTCACCAGAAGATCTTAACTATCTTCGTTCAATCGCAGAAGACATGGGCCTCACCCGAATGTCGGTTCCTGCTGAATACGGTGGCAATCCTGCGAGCGCCCTGACGCAGGTTATCGTCTCAGAGGAAGCTGCGAAGTGCCGCCTCGGCGGGTATGCACCAGCATTAAATGCATTCAAGGGCGGTCCTCCAAACGTCATCTGGGGGGGCACCACCAAACAAAAAGAAAAATATGGCGTACCCTGTGTCGAAGGTGGCGCCAACATGTTTGTCGCTATCACTGAACCCACAGGGGGGTCAGACCCTCGCAACAACATTACTACCCGGGCCGAAAAGCATGGCCAAAAGTGGCACCTCAATGGACGCAAGATGTGGATTACCGGCGCGGGGCTTGCTAACTACGGTATTATTTTTGCTAGAACTGACGATGGTGGTGAGGGGCACCCACCAAGGATAACAGCATTTATTGTTGAACCTGATTTTCCTGGCATCACCTTCAACGAGATCAAGGTCATTCGAGCTCTTTCTCCCTGGGAGATCGTTCTGGAAGACTGCGAAGTACCGGAAGAAAACGTACTTGGCGAGATCGGCCATGGTTTCGAAGTAGCACAGAACTGGCTTGTTAACGCCCGTGTACCTTATGCTGCTGGCTGTATAGGTATCGCTCAGGAAGCTCTCGATATGGCTTGCGGATGGACCAAACAACGCCCAACCCGAGACGGCATGTTAATGGACAAACAGGCAGTACAATGGATGATTGCCGACTCTGAGGTGGAACTTAAGGCCGCACGTCTGCTTGTCTACGAGGCGGCAGCGCGTATCGATGCAGGTGAGCCCGGGAAGGTGGATGCTTCTATTTGCAAGCTATACGGAACCGAAACAGCAGGACGAGTTATCGATCGAGCCATTCAAATGTTTGGTGGTATGGGCGTCGCCCAGGAGATGCCTCTTGAACGCTGGTATCGCGAGCTCAGGGTTAAGCGAATTGGAGAAGGTCCTTCAGAGGTCCATCGAATGGTCATCGCTAGAGATAAATTACGCAATACCGATGGTGGTGTTTATTTTGGTTAGTCGCCGCAAAGATTGGTCTGGTGACAGTTAGTGCAAGCATCAGATACCAGAATGGATAGTAACGCGTTGAATTAATCGATGCGGCAAGCAATACGTACGCGGGTTACGATACTGACGAAATGGCCCATATAGTCTTAAAGAAAGGGGGTGATTAGGCCCGGAGTCAGAGACTTTCAATTCAGTACCTATACTTTCCATCTCACGAAATATATCAAGCGTCTTTTTTTGCTGACCCACAACGTCACTATCATCGCCAGCGAGGGTTGTCTTCAGCAGACTTAGCTAGGCCGGATGTTTATACATTTTTGACCGCAGCTGCACCTCTCTTATATATACAAAGGCAGATGGATATCTCACTTTACACATGGCACCAGAAAACCCGTTACAGGAGCTGCGCAATATCGTGCCGAAAATAAGCAATACGAAAACAAGCAATAGTCGGCAGATCTTCATCTGTCCTGCGTCGGTATAGATTTATTCTAGGTTATACGAACAAGGCTTATCTTGAATAAGACCAAGCACCATTGCTGAGGGTGCTTGGAGATGCGAGACTCGCATCATGGAATCTAACCTTGAAAACGTAAAGGCCCTTACCTTTGATGTGTTCGGTACCGTCGTAGACTGGCGCTCTTCGATCATTCGCGAGGGGCAGCAACTCACCGACCGGTTTGGCTACAAGGTAGACTGGGCAGAATTCGCGGACCTCTGGCGCGCCGGCTATGCCCCTGCCATGGATCGCGTTCGCACCGGCGAACTCCCCTGGACAAAGATCGATGATCTGCACCTCATGATTCTCGAAGAACTGGTACCGCAGTTTGGTCTGGATGATATAACCGCTGAAGAACTATTCGACTTCAACAAAGTGTGGCACCGGCTTACGCCTTGGCCCGACTCGGTAGAGGGTCTGACCAGACTAAAAGGCAGCTTCATCATTGGTACGCTGTCCAATGGCAACGTATCACTGCTAACCAACATGGCAAAATTTGGTAATCTACCCTGGGATGTGATTTTTTCTGCTGAGATTTTCGGTCACTACAAACCAGACCCTGAAACCTACCTAGGATCAGCCGAGTTGCTTGGGCTAGACCCCAAACAAGTAATGATGGTGGCGGCTCACTCTGAAGACCTTCGGGAAGCTGCCAAAAGTGGTCTTAAGACCGCGTACGTCTCACGGCCATTTGAGTACGGCCCGAGACATCATAACGATGATGTTTTAAATGAAGACTTTGATGTTGTCGCAAATGACTTTCTCGATCTTGCTAAGAAACTTGGCGCATGAGCTCTAAAGCTCTATGAGGCATTGCTACCAAAGGAACTTTCTAAGCACACCCCGCACTGATCGAATGCGGTATTCTCTATAAATTGACTAAGTCCGGGGATCATGATTTATTCATTCTCAAAAACCGCGCGAGCTAGTCTATGTCAGAAGTATCAGCTATCCATGAGGCCCCCGACGATCTACTTGAGGCAATCGATTACTGTTTTGCCCAGGGATGGACCGATGGTCTTCCGGTAATTCCACCCGAAGAGGGGCGCGTCAGCGCTATGCTGGCAATGGAGGGACGTCCTCCTGAAACCGTCATTGCGCATCATCCGGCGACCGGGCTTGAACTAACCCTCCATTCCGCCGCGGTAAACGCAGTAATGGCCGGATGCCTACCGGAATATTTTCCCGTCGTTGTTGCAGCATTCGAAGCAATGGAACACGAACCATTTAACTTTCATGGAAGCACCGTCAGCACCGGGGGCTCAGGGCACCTGCTGATCGTCAGTGGACCTGTAGTGGATGAGATCGGCATGAACGCGGGAGTTAATCTGTTTGGTCCGGGTAACCGGGCCAATGCAACTATAGGAAGATGTATCAGACTGACGCTTATCAACGTATTCAAAATTACTCCCGGTATTTCCGATAAGTCTACGCAGGGGAATCCGGGTAAATATAGCTTCTGTATTGCAGAACGTGCGGACAGAAATCCTTGGCAACCACTCTGCGAAGAACTTGGTTACCCGAAAGGGGTAAGCTCTGTCACCGTGTTTGCCGGTGCCGGATTCTGTAACGTCGAGAATCATGGTGGCAACACACCAGAAGCGATTCTCGACACCATGGCCGATGCCATGGCCAATTACGGTTGTATCAGCCCGGGCCAGACCGTGGTCGTGTTTTCGCCAGAACACGTCAACATTATTGCGGGTACTGGATGGTCAAAAACAGACGTCCAAGTGTACCTATTTGAACATGCAAAACGATCGCGGAATGCATTGGAGAGCATCGGTAAGTATTTCGCTGGGTACGAAAAGCAAGATAGAGAGGAATGCCATCGCGGAGTTGATGCCGACGACATTCTGATTACTGTTGGTGGAGGTGATGCAGGGGGACACTCCGCATTCATCCCCTCCTGGAGTCGTGCACGAGGGTCTATAATGCAGTCTCAGTCTATTGGCGTTTGCATAGATTGCTAGGAAAACCTTGAGATAGAACATGAGACTCGTCGACCCAACAGTTCCAGCCAAAGAAAAAGAAGCGACAAGAGCCCCCGCCCTTGCCAGCCTTGACGGGCTAACCATTGGCCTCTTATGGAATCAAAAAGCGAAAGGTGATCAGCTATTAAAAAGGACAGCAGAGCGTCTTCGGTCCAGATTCGGCGGTAAGATCCTGCCGATGGAGCAGAAGAACAACGCTAGCGCGCCAGCGCCGACCGAAATCCTCACCAATCTTTCGCCGGAATGCGACTATCTGATTACTGCATCGGGCGACTGAGGCAGCTGCTCAACGTGCAGTGTGCACGACGGCATTACTTTCGAGCAGCTGGGCAAACGCGCAGTAGTACTGTGCACAGCACCGTTCGAGGTTACGTCAAAGAATATCGCCCGCATGCTAGGCATCCCGGACTACCCATTTGTTATTCTCGATCATCCGCTGGGAAGTCTTACACACGAGGAGATCAGCGAACGTGCTGAAGCCGCTGCAAATCAAGCTATCGAGATTCTGACGACGTAACCCTGTTCGCAGTATACAGGTCCATGTTTACAGGGGCGCGAAGAAGGATTTTACCGCATACCGCAAACAACTCACGAGATTTCAATTAGGCAATCTGGCCCTTTACCCTGCCCGCACTCCTAAGCCTTTAGCCAGTGCCTCCATAAACTCCCGGGTATAACGTTTACTAATTGTTGCTTCGACAACGCCCTGATAACCGTGACACGCACCCGAATAGACAGAGAGTTCGGTGGGAACTCCTGCTGCCATTAGCCGTTTCGCGTAATCAATATTTTCATCCCGAAAAAGGTCCAGCGTGACAGTATGCATCCAAGTAGGTGGTAGGCCTTCTAAAGATTCCGTTCGCGCAGGAACGTAAGGTGACCGCCTAGGCGCATCTCCAAGGTAGGCATCCCAAGCATATTGGTTGTATTCACGCCGCCAAACGAACTCTCCCACAAGAGGATCACCCGGATGTTCATCGCTACCAGTTCTATCATCCAGCATAGGATAAGTAAGATGCTGATGACAGACCGCGTATTCGTTTTCATCCCGAGCCATGAGGCCCAGCGCTGCCGCCATGCCACCACCTGCACTTTCGCCACCAATGCCGATTCGATCAGCGTCAACATTCAACTCCTCAGCGTTATTGTGTAACCACGCCAGCGCCGCGTAACAATCATTGAGAGGCCCAGGGACCTTATCCTCCGGCGCCAGTCGATAATCAACCGACACAACAACTGCCCCAAGCTCCGAGCAGATCTTAAGGTTCATAGCATCCGAACCCTCTGGTTGGCCGAACAGATATCCACCCCCATGCATGTGCAGGTATCCAGGTTGCCGGTCATCTGTTTCCTCCAGTGGCTTATACAACAAACACCTTACATCGGGTGCACCCTCGTGTGATATCAAGACCTCCTCGCGCGCCACTCCACGACTCTCCGGGTCCTTCAGAGAAGGAATCGGCCAGGGATTCTCTCTGATCTTCAACATCATTTCATCCGATAAGTTAAAGTCGACGATTGTTTCCAAGAGCGGAAGAAGTTCAGGGTCCAAAAGGTGTTTGGTAGATGCCACTTTGTCTTCCTTTTAAGAAAATCGTGAGTAAGTGTTGTTAATGTTGGCGGTCGCGATCAGCGATGCGTTGTTTCAGCTGGGCATGCACCTTATCGATGGTCGGCGTCGGCAACTGTACCATGTGTCCTAGTTCCTGAACCACCTCCACTAGCGCGCCAATTTCCAGCGGTCTGCCAAGTTCAAAATCTTGCAACATGGACGTACGATGTGCACCCACCGCCGCCGCCCCGGCAATACGTCTATCGACGTCTACCGCAAAGCGAGCACCAACATTTTCGCCAATTGCCTGTGCTTCAAGCATCATCTGTCGAGCAAAATCCCTAGTCTCCTTTTCCGTTGCCAATGTTTGCAGGTCTTCCCCGGTCAACACACTCAGCGGATTAAATGCGAGGTTACCCCAGAGTTTGATCCAGATTTCATCACGTAGCCGTGGGCGAACCGGCGCCTTGAATCCTGCGTCTATCAGGATTGAAGCAAATTCAGTAGCACGCTCCGACTTCTCACCGCTTGGCTCACCGATACTGAATTTGTTGTCCGAAATATGCCGTATCACACCCGGTGATTCAATTTCCGCCGATGGATAAACAACACAGCCAAGCGCCCGCTCAGGTCCTACGCCATTCCAGATGACTCCACCGGGATCCACCGCTTCTATATGCTCTCCAAGCTCAAGTCCATAGCAGTACCACCAGGGAATGCCGTTGACTGCGCTCACTACCGTGGTTTCCGGTCCGAGAAGCGGCTGAAGATCCGGTACAATGCCTGGCAAAGAGTGTGCTTTCAGCGTTATAAGTACGTAATCCTGGATGCCCAGCATGGAAGGATCATCAGTGGCTTCAAAGTTAGCCTGCTTTTCTTGTCCATCGATCTTTAGGGTAAGTCCACGCTCTTCTATCGCTGCCAGATGAGGTCCACGGGCGACGAGAGAAACGTCATGTCCCGTCGTAGTCAGCTGCACAGCAATATAACCACCAATCGCACCCGCACCATAGATACAGATTTTCACTGGGCTAGTCCAAGTGCCTTAGCGAGGCCAATACGCTGTATTTTTCCGGTGGCACCTTTTGGTATTTCATCAACAAAAACAATGACCCTTGGCACTTTAAAATCCGCGAGCCGTGTCGCCGTGAATTCTCTAATTTCCTTTTCGGAAACCTCCGCTCCATCGTGCAACACAATCGCTGCGCCAACATCTTCACCGAGTTTGTCATGGGGCACGGCAAAGCTGCACACCTGCGCCACCGCTTCATGGTCGAGAATAACCTCGTCAATTTCCAATGGAGCGATCTTCTCACCGCCGCGATTGATAATTTCCTTTAATCGACCTGTTACTTTGACGTAACCATCTTCATCCATAATTCCCTGATCGCCGGTACGAAACCATCCTCTCTCGTGGAACGCAGTCGCATTAGCTTCCGGGTTAGCAAGGTATCCGGTCGTCACATTGGTCCCACGAATAACAATTTCACCTTCCTCGCCAGAAGCGAGTTCAGAACCAGCATCGTTCATAATCGTGACTTCTGGTCCTGCTGCTGGCCCAACACACCCTGGTTTTCGTTCCCTTGGCGGCAGCGGATTGGAGCACATCTGGTGTGCGGCCTCAGTCATGGCGTAGGCTTCGATCACAGGTGCGTTGAAAGTTTCCTCCAGTGCTTCCATCACCTGTGGAGGCAACGAAGCGGAGGATGATCGAACGAACCTTAATGACGCAGCCTTAATCACGTCGGCATTTCTCGGTGCCCGCGATAGAATGGCCTGATGCATGGTAGGAACCGCCGAATACCAGCTAGGCTTCGCATCCCCCAACCAGGTAAAGAACCGTAGCGCATCAAAGCCTGGCGTCGCGTAGACACTCGCTCCGCTCAATAGAGTCGCGAGAACCGGCGCCATAAGACCGTGTATATGAAACAGCGGCATCACATTCAAGCAAATATCATTTGTTTCGAGTGCCAGCGTAGTCGAGATGTTCTGCGCAGAAGACGCGATGTTTGCCTGGGACAGTGGCACCATTTTTGGACGAGACGTGGTACCCGACGTATGTAGTATCAGAGAGATGGCATCGTCGTTTCGCTCAACAGGATTATTGTTCCCCGCATCAAGAGAAAAAGCGCCAGCCGCTCCTCCCTCCTCAATCTCTACAATTTTGATACCCAGCTTCGTTGCAACATCCACTGCGGGAGAAGTCGAACCAGACTCAACTAATAGAATCTTTGCATCGAGATCATTAAGGTAAAACTCGTATTCGTCCGTTTTATAGGCAGGATTTAAAGGCGCAGTCGCACACCAGGGTGACAAACAGACAAACGCACTCGCCATCGTAGGCCCGTTAGGCAGCACAATAGCAACCCTATCATCTCCAGTAACCTGAAGTGACTTGAGCTGACCACCCGCCGAAAGAGTCTGCTCGGAAAGCAAACCGTGAGTTAAAGACGGCCGACCCGGAGCACTGATCGCAATACTGTCTGGATCAGTTCCCGCTAACGCCTCAGTTTCTTCAATCGTCATGCTTGGCTCCCAACAATAGATCAAAGCCTGAAGTTACGTGAGCGAACATAAGTAGTAAAGTGTCAGCTAATTTTACGCGCCTGTCTTTATAAAGTTCATAATGTCAATTTGCCGCTTGGTGAACTCAATCCACGAATGAATTTCTGCCCCCACGACTCCATCACCGATAAACTCGGTTCTGCCTTGACTTAAGAATGATGAAATATTTACGAATATTGCCTCCGCAACAGCACTCAATGGCATCAATGATCGGATACACGCCGCACAACTTCGGCATATAACCTATTACACCCGATTAAAGCACCTGCTTAACTAATGCGATATCCTCGACGGACGACATCACCATCATCGATGCGGCAATAAACCTGATTTGATTCCGCTCGGTCTCACAACATACCGTTGGTCATCGTTTTGGCCTAGGTGACAGGTTGGACATGCACCTGCCTGGTTGCGCTTCTACCTTCTTCGATAACAAGACCAACAGCACCATCCGAGAAACTATCACTCGTTGCCGTCAGTACTGTCTCAGCATCAATACTACCGATTAGTTGATCCCCGTTTACTTCCAAGGACATTTCCAGCTTCTGACCGAACTCCCACGGGAAATCAGCTTCTGCCAGGACCTTCTCGTCGTTCAGCACTTCGACCAGTTGCACCTTGTTATCCCGGGTGACTTCCAGGCCATAATAACGCTTCAGACCCTGTACTCGAGCAACGATGCCAACACGTTTTGCCAGGTGCGGCCTCACATCTGCAGTGACCTTATAGTTTTGCCAGTCGCGCGTACCCTGAATCACCAGGCCAATCCCTTCGTTGTGCACCATGCGAAATGGTTCGCCCCAACTCATTAACGAATCAACAGCATTAATCCAGGCGCTCTTCCACATCATGCCTTTGGTGTAGTCGGTTGGTATCAAAGTTACGTCCGGAGTCCCTTCCCAGGTCAGCCAGTCGAGGTAAACGTTGCCCGTACCTTCAATCTTTACGCCCACTTCGAATACGGGATTCGCTTCCGTGGGCACAACAAAAGAAAGTTCACTCGCATCACCTTCGGTCAGCGATACCGTGTCGCCGTAAAAAACCTGCGACTCATCATCTATACCAAAGGACCTGATATACAAACATGCGGAAACATCATTTGCCGCCGTTAACCGTGCGCTAACCGTCTGACCGCTGTGAATACGAGGCGATGCCATGAGGCCATAGCCTCGCTTCTGAAAGTATTCCGTAACTTCCTTACTCGGTGAGAAAACAGGCGATCCACAATGCACACTCCCGTCCGACGAGATCTGCAGGCTGCGTTCGCCGGCCTCACTATTACCCGCGACATTGACGGTCTCACCCTCGCCTTCTGTGACCAGAAAGCCTTGAACGGCTCCAGGAAAATCGAAGTGGAATTGGGCGCCGTTCTTGGGTGCCGACGGCTCCTCTCCGGCCACACGCTGGCCTATCTGCGCAATGCTCACAGCCTCACGCGCACAATCACTCACGCCGCGACTGCCTTCAGCCGTTGGCAGATAAATCCTGTCTGCGACGGGCCCGCGCCAATCAAGCCCCTTATTAATGCCGGAATCGATTCCCGCCAGTCCATTCTTTATACCCATCAGGCAACCGACGTTGCCGGAGTTACAGTCGGTATCCCAACCGCAGGTGTTGATGATCTTCATAGTTTCAGAAAAATCGTCTTCACCATGCAGCAGTGAATGAATGATCAACGCATGGTTTGGCACCATATGACAGTTTCCACCGTACTTGTCATACCCGTAGGTGCCCGCTAACGTCTCTCTAGTAGCGCGCCAGTCCGGCTCTTCGACATGCCACTTGCGCACATCGTCAATTAGCTGCGCAATGATCGAATCTGCAGGAATATAGGTCAGCGCCTTATCGATCAATTTATTCATATCTGACTCAACAAAAGCCATAGCCTCCATCACCGCCAGCACAACGGCACCGTAAACCGCCTCACCATCGTGACTGACCCTTGCGGCTTCTTCAGCTAACCTCGCCGCCTGATCAGGATCACCAGGGCTTACCATCGCCCAGCCATCGATAAATATCTGCGCGCCAATCTGCTCCGCGACAACCTTACCGTTCAATTCCTCCGAGCCACTCATGGGCGCATCAATACCGTTCTTGAGCCGCAAGAATGCGGTGTGCTCAGTGGAGTTACCCATACCACCCCACCAGAGAATAGATTTCTTCTCAATAATGTAGTTGAGCCAGCTATGTCCAATATTCTTTGCGGAAATCGACGGATCCGCATTGTAATCATCGAGTGCGCGTATAAAGGTGAAAGTGCCAGAGATGTCATCGTCAGTCACAATGAGCGGTACATCTAATTTGTCATGCACGTAGTATTCGATATCCCCCAGCTTTTCCTGGATACGATCGTAGGTCCATCCCTCAAAAGGACGGCCCAGATATACGCCAATTGATTTTCCTAATACGCCTGCATAAACGCGCTCCGCATAGTCAGCTGGTAAGCTCATTGTTTCTCCGAGTATTCCTTTAAAAATTCGACGAGGAGGATAACAGATTAATCCTTCCTTTATTAAGGTATGCTTCGCGCCTCGATAATCCGGAGAGTTAAATGGAAGATGTACAAGGCAAGGTGGCGTTTATTACCGGCGGCGCCAGCGGTATAGGCTTCGGCATGGCAACCGCATTTCTTAAAGCTGGTATCAAGGTGGTCATTGGCGATATCGCTGGTGAGCGCGCGCAGAAGGCGGCCGCCAAACTGAAAGCAATCTCTGGCGATATTCATGCCCTCACGGTGGACACCTCCAGTGCGGAATCTGTTGAACAGGCCGCGAACGAGGTTGAAGCGACGTTCGGCAACGTGCATATCGTTTGCAATAATGCCGGTATAGGTGGTGGCGCCAGATTTCTGGACACTCCAATGGAACGCTGGCAACGGGTTATCAACATAAACCTATGGGGCGTGTTGAATGGCATAAATTTATTTTTGCCGCGCCTGCTCGACCATGGCGAAGGCGGTCATATCGTCAACACCTCATCATTTAGCGGCGTCGTTGGCCACCATTCACAATCGTGCTACGGCACCAGCAAGTTTGCTGTGGTTGGTATGACAGAATACCTTCGGAACGATCTGGAGAACGAAAACGTATCCGCATCGGTGCTGGTTCCTCATGTCGTTGACACTCCCATCTATTACCCGCAACTTGCCGATGCGGACGAAACTACTATCGCGAAATTTAAGAAAGAGAAAATGCCCTGGCTGGAAAAAATTGGGGTCGACGCGGAAGAAACCGGCAATATGGTGCTACGCGGTATACAGAACGATGAACTCTATATATTCACCGACGGCAAAGATTCCCGAGAAATGATGGAAGGTCGGACCAAGGCGCTATTCGACGCCATGAACCGACAATTCCCTCAATAATTATTCGCCCTGCAGGCGTCGGTAAGCCTTATCGCCAGCGTGTTTTGCTGCCGCCTCACCCAGCTCATGGGCTTCCAGAATTGATGAACGAACCAACTCAGTCGTCACGGTCATTGGCATGTTGTGAATGATACCCGTAGCCATCGCAGCCTCTGCCACGGTATCAATGTCTTCCTTGTTCGCGGTTGTGAGCGATAGCTGACCCAGATGAACCGGCAGTCCAACACTGGTAAAAAACTCTGCTGCCTTTTTCGCGTCTTCATTTTTTTCCATCATCAGGTGCGCTAGCGTTCCCATGGCAACCATCTCGCCATGCAGATAGTTATCATGAACTTCTTTAACATGGGTATAGGCAACGGCAATTGCGTGGGCGGCGGCACAGCCACCACTTTCAAAGCCGATACCACTAATAAGTGTGTTTGCTTCCACCACTCTTTCTAACGCATCATCGCAGCGATCCGCTACCACCGAAGCACTGGCAGCAACACCATATTCGTAAAGTGTATGAGCACAGGTCTCTCCCATAGCCGCACAGGCCAGTGTCGGACGCGACCCGACGCAGTTCCTTCCTTCCGGATTGGCAAGACACGCTTTCGCCTCATACCAGGTCGCCATGGCATCTCCCATTCCGGCTACCAGAAAGCGTTCCGACGCTTTAGCCACGACACCGGTGTCTACGACTACGAGCGTCGGGCTGTCGGGAAAATATTCCACCCCATTGTTGATGCCTTCCGGAGAATACATCACAGACAACGCAGAACAGGGAGCATCGTTCGATGCAAGTGTGGGGATGATGACAACGGGAATATCAAGTCGGTAGGCGATACACTTGCCAGCGTCCACACACTTGCCGCCACCGACCGCAATCAGGCAGTCCAGATTTTCGTCTTTGAGTGCCTCCACCTGCTTATCAACTTCTTCGAGAGAGCACTCACCATCGAATGCCGTAGCTATTCCGGTAATGTTTCTTTGTCGCAGGCTATCCATAACCCGGGCGCCCTCCGCACCATGGCCGCGGCTTGAAGCGAGCACCGCGGCTCGCTGCGAATTAACCAGCGACATATATCTACCCATATGATCGATCACCCCTTCCCCTTGAATATAGCGCTGGGGCGCGATCATCACTCGCGGAACAGAATTATCGTCGGTAAATATTTCTCCGGGTGAATATAGGTCTGTGGCCATGTTAAAACTCTTAACTAGTGGAAACGCCACTATAGATGAAGACGCCAAAGCGGTGCAATGGGTGTGATCCATTGCCATAGTTGATACGTATATTTAGTCATGAAAAAACTCATACTTATTATGGCAGCAATACTTTCCATGCATAGTCACGCTAATGCACCCGTAATGCTAACCGCTTTCGACGATCAAACACCGGACCTTCGTTGGCGCACCCTCAATGACAATGTGATGGGTGGACGATCTCGTGGCGGCTTCGATGTTGACGACGGAGTACTGATTTTCGCCGGATCCACCAATACCAATGGCGGAGGTTTTTCATCGATACGCTCAAGGACACGAGACCTTGTACTAGATGAGTCAAGTGAGGGGCTCCAGATGCGAATTCGTGGAGATGGGAGGACCTACACATTCCTACTTGAGGCCGACAACACGCGAGCAACCTACTGGGCATTCTTCCCCACGATCGAGAATGAGTGGGTAGAACTAAGAATCCCATTTACGGAGTTCTGGCCAAACTGGCGCGGCATGCGCCTGCCCGGTCCGGCTCTAAGCAAGCCAGCCATCGACTCGCTGGGTCTTATGATCTACGATAAAAAGGATGGAGCCTTCCGTCTTGAGCTGGATTGGATAAAGTCTTATTGATGTATGCCGCTACACCAAATCTCTCTCTTCAAAATGCACACCAAAGCCCACACCATCTCCTAACGTGATCTCGCCATTAATGATATCAGGCCGATTCTTAACCCAGCTCATCCAGGGGCGTCCGGACTCCGCGAGCGGTTTTTTATCAAGGGCGCAAATTGCATGCAACGACCAGATTTCGCTGCCTCGATGCGGACAAACATCAACGCCATACTGCTCACCGAGGGCGTAGACCTTTAAGAGCTCCGTCATGCCACCACACCAGCATACATCCGGTTGCACGATGGCATGGAGGCGCTCTTTCATTAAGTGTTCAAAGGAGGTTGCAGTGTATTCGTGCTCGCCTCCAGCAATGGGTATCGGACACTCATCCCGCAATCGCGCATACCCTTCTAGATCATCCGGCAAAAGCGGTTCCTCTATCCAGCCAAGATTCACATTGGCTAGTTCATCGGCTAGCCGTAAGGTGCTGTCAACATCCAATGACATAAAAGCGTCGCCCATAATCGTGACATCGGGGCCGAGGGTATCTCGAACATTTCGTACCCGGGCAATGACTCTATCCACAAGTTCTTTCGTGACATCTCTTTCACCCGGTTCAGCGCCCAGATGAAGTTTGAGCATGGAATAGCCTTCTGTTCCATTATTGAGCCACTCTTCAATCGGCCTGCCAGTACAATAAGCAGGCACTGTTGCCTGTACCTTGTCCGACAAAATGTTGGCGAGTGGTTTCTCAGCGCGCTTGGCGCGAAGGTCCCACAGGGCGAGGTCAACGCCACTGATGGCCATGATAGCAAGGCCCTTTTGTCCGTAAGGCAACGTCCGCCAATACATTTCATCCCACAGACTTTCGATATCTTCAGCGCTCTGCCCAACCAAGATGTGCCGCAGCGCGGTCTCAATCACTTGGATGCCAGCAGGACCACCACCACCCACGCCATAGCCCGTTAAGCCGTCATCGGTTTCTATAATCACTAGTATCTGACCCAACCAGGTGCGCCAGTCGTTCGGCGAGCCATCCGAGGCTGGCTGCACGGCGCGTATGCTTGTAATCTTCACGTCATTGTCACCTTTTATTCTTAGTAGTCGGTTTTGATATTCGGGTTAAATGGCAATGCAAACTGATAACCCAATTTCATATCTTGGCTGCTATCTAAAGTATCAACACCATAATTCAGTTCGCTCGAGGAGACATACGCGAAGGTGCCAAACAAGCGATCCCATACAGAGAAGACATTACCGTAATTAGAATTAGTCCAGGGCCGCTCGAAGTGATGATGCACCTTGTGCATATTTGGTGTCACTAACACCCAACTTATGGCGCGATCGATTCCGACCGGAACTTTTATATTCGCATGCGTGATATAAGTAAAGAGTGGTGTCAGCAATCGATACAGCACATAAAACGCTACTGGAATGCCGACAAGAAAAACCACCGTAATCGTTAGTAGCTCGCGCAGAAAAAAATCACCAGGATGATGACGCGTCCCGGTACTGGCATCAACCGTGGTATCGCTGTGATGCACAAGGTGCAGCTTCCACATCCACTTATACTTATGCAATATCGCATGAATCCAGTACTGACAGATGAGATCCAGCACCGCAATCGATATTACAAGTTGGACCCACAGCGGTAAGTTAAAGTGATGTAACAATCCAAATTGCCAGGTCTCAATACGGAGACAATCGAATGCAACAAACGCAAGCGCCAAACTCACGACACCAGAAGTGATCAGGAAGATGAGATTAACTGCGACATGCTGGAGCTGCCGATAGTTGAATCGAAACAGCGGAAACAAATTTTCGAGCACAATGGCAAGGATCAGGAAGCCGGGTATCACACCAAAACGTTGCCAATCCGGCATACTAGTTAACAGTTGTACAAAAGATTCCATATCAGACTTTAGACATCGTCAAAAAGTGGATCAGTACAAAATTTTCCAAACTGTTTCTTTGTCACTGCCAGCGCCACCTTGGATTCCGGGTACTGAGCCTTGTCATCAACTTCGTCTATCCATGTCTGCATCAGATAACGCATGTTAACAAGCGTCTTCTTATGATTCGGGTCATCCGCCAGATTAGTGAGTTCGTTCGGATCCTCCTTCAGATCGTACAACTCTTCCGCAGGCCTGGGGCCGTAAGGATACGCCTGGGCTGGTGTCAGCTCACCACGCTCACACATCTGCCTAATCTCCTGTACCGACGGCCAGAAATCGCGAAAGTTGTGCTGCGCTAGGGGACGATCAACCATGAAGTTTTTGATGTAGTGGAAGCGGGCTCCCATGACGCTGCGCGTCCTATCGACTGCCCACTCGCACCGGTCCCGCGCAGAATATACATACTCGCGCTGTGGGCCCACGAACAGATTCTGCGTATCCATTTCATCGGGAATATCAATACCCGCGAGCTCCATAGCAGTGCCACCGATATCCAACGTCGCAACAGGTAGTTTTCGCCGAGCCCCCGGCGTAATCAGCTTCTGCAATTCCGGCATCTCAGGGGCCGCCACAATCAGCGGCACGTGCAGGCCTTCCTCGTAGCACATTTGTTTTGCACGAGGGAAGAGCGCTCCATGATCACTGATAATGAAAATGATCGTGTTACCCCAATGCCCATCTGCTTTCAGTCTTTCCACCATCTGGCCCACCAAGACGTCTGTTACCAGCATGGTACTCAGCTGGTCCGCCTCCATATCACGCATACCTTTGGTGTCTGGATACTGCGGCTTTACAGTAACATCATCAGGGCTGACAAGCTTTGGATTTTCTACACCCAAGGACTTCAGTTTTTCCCGCACTTGCTGTGCGTTGTAACCGTCCTTGCCGCCATTGGTCTGTATCTGCGCAAAGAATGGTTTATCCGGGGGGCAGTCGCACCAGTCACCACTGCCTTGCTGCAAACTCACGCCGCCATTGACCTTGCCGTCCGGTTCTCTTGTATCATTACCCACGGAATAAAGGTCACTGCGATTATAGGCAAAGTTGATATCGTCTTTGCCATTGTTAAAGGTGAAGTAGCCCGCACCTCGGAATACTTCCGGTACGGTCTTGTGCCCTTCGGGCAGATAGATTTCTTCTCCGGGGAAACGACTGGACCGCTGTACATGGGTACCAAGTCGAATCGCATAGCTGCCGGTAATTACCGCCGATCGGCTGGGGCTGCATACCGGCGCAGGCGAGGAGGCGCGCTCGAACACCACACCCTCATCTGCGAGCGCGTCGATGTTAGGCGTTTCAACCAGCTGTTCACCATAGCAGCCATATCTTGGGTCCTGATCTTCCAAATAGATCCATAGTATATTGGGTCGCATGTTCTTAGGAGCCAATCAACAAATTGCGCCACATTATATATGATACGGGGTCTGAGGATTCGTGGCCTCTGGACGTCAATAAACGTGCAATAGAAGGAGCAGACATTGGCTCAGAAACCTAATATCGTTTTTATTTTTCCAGACCAGCAACGCGGGGATACGGTCGGCTTCGCCGGGAACTCCGTGGTCAACACACCTAACCTGGACCGACTCGCGAGCGAAAGCGTCGTCTTCTACCGATGCTCCAGCAACGCACCTATCTGTATGCCGGCGCGAAAGACTCTGATGTGCGGTTTGCCGGTCACACAACATGGCCTCTGGGCAAACAACCTGCCCGGTGACCCCGAGCTGCCAAATCATGTGAGAAATATCAGCAACTCTGGCTACCGGACAGCCCAGATTGGCAAAGTACATTTCAATGTCCGTGCAAAGGGCGATGGCCACTCGCGAGATTTCGCTCACCTCATGCATGACTGGGGATGGGAAGATTCCGTAGAGCTTCGCGACATCACTGCCTACACAAACGCCGAGTGTTACTACACCGACTTCCTCGAAGAGCGCGGACACCTGCAGGTTTTGCGCGACTACATGCGCACTTATGTGGGCGGCGAGGCGGCGGGTCTCATCCGTCCATGGGAGACGCCGCCTAGCCTTCTGCCTAACGATGAAGACCTCGACATGTATACCGCAATGCGGTCGGTCGAATATATCGAGAACTACGACGACGACCGCCCATTCTACTTATCGGTACTTTTTCCAGGACCGCATAATCCTTTCGACTCCCCCGCCGATGACCGCGCGCTATACAACCCAGATGAAATGCCGGACGCGATTCTAGAGCCGGAGAGTGGCCCCCTCTCACCTCAGGTTGAGCGGATGAAAAGTGTCAGTCACCTGGACAAAATGACGGCGAGCCAGGCTCGAATGATGCGAATGTACTACTACGCCAAGGTTACCCACGTGGACCATGGTATCGGCATGGTGCTTGATGCGCTCAAAGCCAAAGGTGTAATGGACAATACCTGGATCATCTATACATCTGATCACGGTGAGATGCTCGGAGACCACCGTTGTAGTCACAAAGCGCTGTTCTATGAAAGTGCCACGAATATCCCGCTTTGTATCCGGCCACCCGGCGGCACCAAAGCATGGCAGTCGAAAGCTCTCACCGATCAGCTTGATCTGACCGACACCATGCTGGAAATCGCCGACGCACCCTACCTAGATGATGCCAGTGAATATAGAACCTCACTCGTCAGCAAAGTCCTGGATGGCCCGGAAGCCGCTAACGCCCAGGTGGGCAAAGAGACAGTATTTAGTGACGTGCGGCTTTACTCCATGGCGCGCAACGACAGATACAAGCTCGCCGTTGACTCCCTGACGCGGGAACCTACCGAGCTTTACGATATGGATAACGACTCAGACCAAATCCACAATCTGGTCGAGGACGCCACACTTAATGATGTTCGATCAGAGCTGATGGATCATCTGAACACACACTTGGACAAGCTTGATCATGACAAGGTCAAGAAATACCAGGACACACTTAACGCCAACCCGCTCCTGGGAAGCGCCGCCCACAAGATGGGTACACCCACAGTAATATAGTAGGAACAAAATGACTAAGACCAAAGTCGCATTCTATGCACCTACCGATATTGAACAGCGTCTTGCGGCAGTTCAGAAAATTGCTGCAGAAAAAGACCTCCTCGAGTTCATCACGGTGGATCTCAACAAAACACCCGAGGAGAACTTCGCCGCTTGCGAAGGTGCCAAGGTTTTCATCACCCCTAACATCAAACCCGTCAACGAAATCGCCGCAGGCATTAAAGGACTGAAGCTGGTACAAACCTTTAGCGCCGGCACGGATGAACTCGATAAAGGGATGCTGCTGAACCTAGGTATCAAGGTCTCCAACAATGGTGGCGCCAATGCCGTGGCCGTTGCTGAACATGCAGTCTGGATGATCCTCACCATTAACCACAAATTCGATCACCAGATCGCAAGTGTGAAAGCGGGGACCTGGCGTGATGGTGTGCCCGGAGATCTAACCGAATTTACTTCCCTGGTCGATAAGCAGGTTGGCATCGTAGGACTCGGTCGCATTGGCTCAAGGGTGGCGAAACGGCTACAGGGCTGGGAATGCAATGTGGTGTATCACGATGTCGTTGAATTCGACGATGACTATATTGCCGCTACCGGTGCAACCTGCATGCCCCTAGATGAGCTAATCGCAACCTCTGACATCATTACTCTCCACGTACCGCTGGACCGAATCACCGAGAAAATGTTCAGCAGCGAACAATTCAAGGCGATGAAAGAAACCGCAGTGTTAATCAACACCTGTCGTGGGCCAGTCGTGGATGAGGCGGCGCTAACAAAGGCTCTGCGTAACGGCGAGATCTGGGGCGCAGGACTCGATGTCACCGAGGTCGAACCAATACAACCTGACAACCCGCTCATCAACATGCCCAACGTGGTTATTACGCCACACAACGGCACCAAGGTAATTCAGTCGGAATGGAACACACATATCAATGCGGTCGCCAATGCCGAGAGGGTCGCCCGCGGTCTGGAACCAGAGTGGGTGGTGAATCCGGTATAATCCTTTTTGGATAATCGCCGCTTTCGGTCTAATACGCTCAAGCGTTATAATCGTCGGCCCGCTAGTTAACATTGGATAATCCATGGACCAAGCACAAGCAGCCCAACTTAAAGCCGATTTCGATCGTGATGGATTCGTCATTGTTCGCGAGTTTTTCGACCAGATGCAACTAGACCAAATCTGTGAGCGTGCCGAAGCTGTGCGTAATAGCCTGCCTCGTTCAAATAGCAAGTTCTCCAACGTCACCAAGGGTCTAGACAGGATGGACAACTACTTCCATGAACTGCTGCACAATGGTCCCCAGGTAAAGGTGCTCGAAATTTTGCTGGGCAGGAAACCCGAGCCAACCACCGCCAGTATATTCACCAAGGACAAACACTCTGAGGAAGTGCACCCGCACTCCGATGCGATGCAGGGGGGTGTTGTCTGGTTGGCCATTGACGAGACCAACGCTGAAAATGGTTGCCTGCAATTCCTTAAAGGCTCCGACCAGAGAGAAGAGGAATTCGCTCACTTAAGCGCATCCACACCCACGGACCTGTCTGATCATCCTGACCGAGTTGAATGTGCCATGAGCCCAGGCGACATTGCTTTCTTCAGACCTACCACCGTGCACTGGTCAGGGCCTAATCATGAAGGATCAGTAAGACGTGGCTTTAACTGCTTTTACACCGGCGATCCGTATCAAGGCTGGAAAGACAAACTCAGCCAGGAAGAATGGGATGCAATGATGGCAAAGAAAATGAAAATGGAAGCCAAGGTTAAAGAAAAACTTGGTGCATCTGAACTAAAACATTAGATCACTGAGAACCCCGTGACCGATATACAATCTGCGTCACTGCATTTTATTCGCATTACCCATAAGACCTGCTGGAGCTTTATCCGTGTGCAGACCAGCGATCGACGCGTCGGCGAGGGTGAAGCGTCTCTGACCGGGCGCGAAGACCTGTTGCTGGATGCGGCAGAACGGATCATACCCATCGCCTTACGCGAGGCATCACACAAAGAACCAAGCAGATTCGCACAACAGAATTCTCCTAAAGACATCGCGGAATCCGGCATAGTCAGTGCGATTGATCAGGCGCTATGGAGTCTGAACGCACAGGCTGAAAATCAATCGTTAGCGCAAACACTCGGGGTATACCGTGAGCATGTTCCGGTATATGCCAACATCAACCGTCGTACCGAAGATCGCGGCCCGGGTGGTTTCGCGGATAGTGCCCATGCTGCCATGGAAGCAGGACATGTCGCGTTCAAGATAGCACCCTTTGACGAAGTCAACGTAGGAATCTGCGCTGAGGGTAACGGGCTCACGGCAATGCAAACAGGTCTTGATCGTATCTTTGCTGTTCGTCAAGTCATCGGTCCCGATGCACGGCTGATGATCGATTGTCACTGGCGCTTTGACGAAGACACTGCAAGCATGCTGAACGAGGCCGCTGCTAAACTTGGGATCCATTGGGTAGAGTGCCCAATGCCAGAGATAGAAGAAAACATTCCCGCTCTGTCTCGCCTGCGACATCAATGCAATGAACTTGGGATGCACCACGCAGGCCTCGAGACCAATATCGGCTGGGATACCGTACGCCCCTTTTGCGAGGGTGGTGCCTACGACGTTGTTATGCCCGACATAAAATACATCGGTGGCATTCACGAGTTACAGCGCACCGCTGATGGTTGCTCTTCGCTCGGCATCCAGCTCTCACCGCATAATCCAAGTGGACCTGTGGCCCATGCGGCAAGCCTTCAGGTATCTGCCTCGATAGCCGATTTCGATATGCTGGAACTTCAGTTCGATGAAAGCCCCTTATTCAATGAATTGGTAGGGGTGCCCTTTGCAGCCGTTGAGGATGGCCACACCGTTTTACCAGAGAGTAGCGGACTCGGCATCCACCTGATTGAGACGGTAATGCAGCAGCATCTTGACCAACCGGTCAGGGAGTGGCGCTAGGATTCATACCCCTGCCAGATATACTCCAGCGCCTGGGGCAATAGTTGCGCCTTCATCGCCTTGTCGCAGTGGCCTGCATTACGCACAAAACTGAACTGGTAGGGATAACCTTTATCTGCTAATACATGGGCCATAAGCTGATTCGCCAGAACCCAATCGTGCATGTCGTCGCGCATACTGTTCGGGTTATACAGATCACGATCACCGACACACAGCCAGATGCGCAGGGGTTTCACCAGGCTTTGCGGAATAATAGTTTGATGAAACCCCCAGGCACCGCTCGGCGTTTCAGGGTTATAGGGCCACTGCTGGTTAATAAAGGTACCCGATAAGCTCAGGACTCGATGATAAAGATTGTTGCGATACCAGGCCATGATCAGGGAGCACGAAGCGCCGGAACTACAGCCCATTGCCGCGCGTGCATCCGGATCTCTATTGAGTTCGATTCCACATTGCGCCTCAACAAATGGCAGGACTTCCATCTCGACATAATCAGCGTAGACACCAGACATGGTGTCATACTCGAGCCCCCGCTGACTACCCTGGGCATCACCACCACCATTACTGATACTGATGGCTACCATAGCCGGAACCCGCCCCTCTGCAATCAGGTTATCAAGCGCCTGAAACAGCATATGATCGGGACCATCAGCACCAACAATAAATGGAATACCAGGCTCATATTGCTGGGGAACATAGACTGTAATCTTGCGGGAGTATGGCGCGGGATGACTGGTGGTCACAATAAGGCGTGCAGGGTTTTCCGGATCCGGTTTACCGAAGGTGTTCTTTTCGCGTGCAATACCAGGGTAAATGGTGCTGTCTTTTGACTCCATCACCAGTTCGTGAATCTTTCCCTTTGGCACGCTGGCATTTTTGCGCATCTCTGGTGCCGGGTCATGGGTTGGTCCTACAACAAAATTACCATCCACATCAATGGGTGGAATGTCGCCATCCGCTAGCATGGTGGCTGCAACATAGCCTGGGGTCTGTGGATCTCTTGTGGGCGGTTCCTTGCGCATTTGTCACTCTATTTTTTCATGTATATTTAGCATTGTACTCAACAAGAGCTTGCTATGACTGTATATGTAATTGGTGGAATCAATCAGGACATCGTTGCGACCAGCGACAACCATCTGAGTCCTGGCGAAACCCTGACAGGTAACGATCTTAATTATTATCCCGGAGGTAAAGGAGCTAATCAGGCAATTGCTGCTTCCCGCGCAGGCGCTAACGTAACCATGATCGGTTGTACCGGGAATGATGCCTTTGGCGAAGGCCTGCGTAATTACCTTGCCGATTCCGGCGTGGATGTCTCTCGTGTGATAGCGAAAGAGAATGTACCTACAGGCACCGCACTGATCGTTGTCGCACAGGGAGAAAATTCAATCATCGTTGTACTGGGCGCGAACGAGACAGTAGGACTCGACAGTATCAATACCATCTCTTTTACTGCAGACGATATTGTTGTTGCCCAATACGAGACGCCGATCGAAACTACACTCGCCGCGTTCAAGGCAGCGCGGCGAGCAGGCGCCAGAACCATGCTTAACCCCTCGCCAGTTATATCAACTTCACAGGCGTTGCTGGACGAGATCGATGTGCTCGTCGTCAACGAGCACGAATTCAAGTCCATATTCGATGTACCGCTCGATCCCATACTTACAGGTAACTCAGAAACACCAGACAACTTTAGTGGCACGTTAGTCATCACCCTAGGTTCAGATGGTGTAATCACCTGGGAGGAAGGCAAGCGCATCAGACAAACGGGACGTATGGTGGAAGCGGTAGACTCAACTGGCGCTGGGGACTGCTTTATGGGTTATCTGGCCGCCACCCTGCACGACAAACAAGATCTCGTGTCCGCCATCGCATTGGCCAACCAGGCCGCTGCGATCAGCGTAACGCGGCCAGGGGCCGCGTCGTCTATACCGCAGCGCCAGGAACTCAACTGACCTAATTGCCGTGGGGTTCGTGCCTGCGTAATATACGAGGTCCAGCAAATTCGAGGAGCGTATTATGGGAGTGAGCATCACGATTACATCTGGGGACGGATTCGAACTAGATGCCTATCTGGCACTGCCGGAAGGTGAACCAAAAGCCGGCATCCTGGTTATCCAGGAAATTTTCGGCGTTAATGCACACATTCGAGAAGTAGCAGACGGCTATGCGACCGATGGCTATGCTGCTCTCGCCCCGGCACTATTTGATCGCGTCGAAAAGGGTGTTGAACTTGGTTATGAGGGTGACGATCTCGCAAGAGGCGCCGGGATAGCTTTCAATGAACTAGACATGGAAAATACACTTGCCGACCTTGCTGCTTGCGCCAATCACCTCACAATTTATGGAAAGGTTGGCTCTGTCGGCTATTGCTACGGTGGACTGATGTCCTTCCTCAGTTCGTGCAACATCGATGTGCTAGCCTGTTCTGTCGGCTACTACGGCGGCGGCATCGCTAATAACCTCGACCAGAAACCGAAGATTCCTCTCATGCTTCATTTCGGGGAACTCGACGCTCATATTCCGATGAACGATGTAGAAAAAATCATGGCGATGAATACTGATGTACCGGTTCACACCTATAATGCCGATCACGGTTTTAACTGTGATCATCGCGCTTCCTACAATGCTGAAGCCGCCAAGATCGCCCGAGAAAGAACAATCGAATTCTTTGAACAGCATCTCGCATGAAGGCATATCAGATCACCGAGTTTTCAAAGCCGCTTGAAGTAAAAGAGCTCAATATGCCGGAACCCGAAGGCACTGAAGTAATGATCAAGGTCGATAAGGCCGGTGTGTGCCACAGCGACCTGCATATTCAGGACGGTTTCTATGACCTGGCGGGTGATACCAAGCTGGACCTGAATGAACGTGGTATCACGTTGCCCAGAACTATGGGACATGAGCTATATGGTAAAGTGGTCGCCGCCGGTCCTGATGCAGCCGGCGCTCCTATCGGGGAATTCAGGTTATTGTATCCGTGGATCGGATGCCGCGAATGCTCGACGTGTCTCGCTGGTTACGAGAATATCTGTGCTGCACCTGCTTCCATTGGCGTGTTCAACGACGGAGCCTACGCAGAGTACTGTATCGTTCCCCACTCCAAATATCTCGTCGATATCGGCGATCTTGATCCAGTCGTCGCAACGCCATATAGCTGTTCTGGCTTAACTGTCTATAGCGCACTCTCAAAAGCACTGCCGGTTTCCGCTGAGGAATGGCTGGTCATTATGGGGGCGGGTGGCCTAGGGTTAAACGCAGTTGCGATCGCAAAAGCGAGAGGAGTAAACAACATTGTCTCCGTTGATATCGACGATACCAAGCTAGCTGCTGCAAAAGAGATTGGGGCAACGGCCGAACTTAATTCAGGTTCCGCAGATGTGCTCGCCCAACTGCAAGAAATCACCGGTGGCGGACCAAGGGCGGTGGTCGATACCGTAGGCGCAGAAGCAACCGCGGGACTAGGCATTGCTTCCTTATTAAAAGGTGGCCGTTACGTCATTGTAGGACTCTTCGGTGGTGGTATTACCCTAGGCCTACCAACTTTGCCATTGAGAGCAATTTCAGTGCTCGGATCCTATACGGGGAATCTCGAAGAATTAAAGGCACTGATCGAACTTGCCAAGAGCGGAAAAGTAAAGCCCCTGCCGGTAGCGACACGACCGATGGCAGAGGTCTCAGAAACTCTGGATGAACTGCGTAGTGGGAAAATCGTTGGCCGCGTGGTGATGTCTAACTCCTAACGGACTATTAGGAAGTCAGGTGAGTCTAGGTGCAATATTCCAGCGTTGCCTAATCAATCCTCCTGTCAACGCAGCGGCAACCGGATCGTCTGAAAAGCAGTAGCTTAAGGCCTCCAGCAGCATCCCTCTTACGTATCTGTCAGGATCATCAACAGCCAACCGAACAACATCAGCGGTAATGTCATCCGGCAACTCGTGATTGATCAAAAGTTGCATAAGCGCATAGGCAACACTTTGTCGTAATGTTGACCTCGGAAAGCCCGCCATGACAGTATTGTTAGGTTCTACGCCTGGTAACAGGCGGGCAATTAACGCCCCGCCAATCCTCTGGGCATCACACTTACTCGCGCGGGACAGCTGACCCAAACTATAGGCGGCGTTTGACCGAACCAAATCATCGCCGTCAGACTCCACACAATGGATGAGCGCATCAACGGCAAGCTGCGAGGACGCTGACTCAACAGTACCAAGTGCATAAGCCGCCACGCGTCTGGTCTTCCGACCGCTTGCTTGCAGCACTTCGACGATTTCGAGTGTCGCCCGTTGGCCCTGATTGCGCAGGCCATAGCCAGATGCTCGGCGGGTCGATTCCGATTCGCTACGGACAGCTTTTATCAGTATCTCGATCGCTTCTTTGGCATCGTCCGATCCAAGCCTGTACGCTGCCTCTACTTTTTCGTCTTCCCTGCCGCTCATCAACCGATCTGCCACACCTTGCATGTCGTCCACGGGCACTAACGACTTCTGACTACTACTCCAATCCCAGATCTGCTTAACGACGGGTTGCAGTTCCTTTCTAACGTGCGCAAAGTCAGGCATATCCTTGTGGTGCCAAGCAGGAGCATTTGGTTCGGTCGCACGGGCAGCATAAAACTTATACATAAACCTATCCGGAGTATCTGGTAATTTCCTGCTCCCCCGATGAATCAGATCATAACTGCCGATGACCACCGAACCTTTTGTCACGTGAATAAAGCGCCTATCAAGATCTGGCACGCCCACACTGTCTAGCCCTTCCTGGAGTCTCCGGTCACGATATGCAAAGTTATCAGATCTTATGTCCTCTCCGTTAAACGACCGATCCATCGAGTCACTGGAACGCCAGCCATCCTCCGTTTCAAAATCCTTGGTCCAGTACTGCGAGCCCGCGACTATCTCGGTAGGACCATTGGTTTCATCAACTGCCTGCGGATAGTAAAAAAGAAAAAGCCAGTCTGGTCGATGAGATCGATAATGTCCCCGCTCATTCCAGGGCAGATTACCGTCCTGATGAAACCCCTGGTCCGCCGTCGTACTAGTATGCACATAATGATGGGGATGAAGCACATAACGATCTCCGATTAAACTGGTGAGGGTATCTACCACTGCTGGATCATTGACTACGTGATCAACCTCAGGGATCAACGCCCTTAGGTTGTCGCCGAGGATCTCGAAATGTGCCGTAGGACTTTGAAGTTTTTCAGAACGCTCATAGAGCAACTGAGCACTAGCATACAAATAGTCGTGATCCTTGTCGCTCATCCTAGATGGCGTCACAACAAGGTAACCGTCAGCCAGGAAATTTAGAAACTGATCGTCAGAGAGCGGCATACATGGGCTTTTGTCATAAACACGAAAAATATACCCAATGCAAGTATCCCTGTCGAACGAGTTGCGATAATCTGAGTCCCTTCCTATATACACGGGAGCTACTATGAGATTTGGTTTCTGGCCAAATCCTCGCAGCAATTACGAGGACACCAAAACACTGGCACTTCATGCGGAAGCCACGGGATACGACGGGATCTGGTTAGCAGATCATTTTTTGCCGGAAGAACCTGAGCTGATTCCTGTTCATGAATCATGGATAACCATGGCCGCACTGTCTCGCGACGTCCCAAGGGTCCGAATAGGCACTATGGTGACAGGCAATACCTATCGTCATCCTGCCATTTTGGCCAATATGGTCGCCACCATGGACAACCTCAACGGGGGCCGATCAGTACTCGGTATAGGATCTGGATGGCAGAAGAATGAGCACGAAGCCTACGGCATAGAATACGGAACAGTAGGCAGTAGACTTCGCATGCTTGATGAAGCCTGTCAGATCTTTCAGGGTCTATTTAACAACGATTATTTCGACTTTGACGGTGAGTTCTATCGCCTGAATCACGCCCCCCTTGAGCCCAAGCCTAAACAGGAAAAACTGCCCCTGATGATCGGTGGCGGAGGCGAGAAAGTCACGCTAAAAATTGCTGCCAAGTATGCCGACGAGTGGAACGTCTGGGGCGACGTCGAAACGTTAAAACAAAAGGGCACCATTCTAGATCAACACTGTGAAACTATCGGCCGAGATCCTTCAGAGATCGAGCGATGTGCAGTAGCGTTATTGTTTCTCTCCGACAATGAGGAGTATCTCAAGCGGGTTAGAGGCGCTACTGAAATGGCTTCAATCATAGGCAATGTGAGTGAGGTGAGGGATACCGTTTCGGCTTACCAAGAAGCAGGTGTTGAAGAGATTATCATTCCAGATTTCACTCTGGGAACATTAATCGGCGCTGATCAGAAGAAAAAAGATCTGATGGAGCAGTTTATTAAAGACGTCGCGACGGTCGCGGCATAGTTATTTTATTAGGAGAATATTAGATGTCACAGAACTTAAAGGACAAAGTCGCCATCGTTACAGGAGGTGCCGGTGGAATCGGCAGCCGAATTGCCAAAACCTATGCAGGGGCTGGCGCCAAGCTTGTAATCGCCAGCAGAAACCAAGGAAAGCTGGACAAAGTTGCAGGAGAGATTGATGGAGAAGTGCTTGCCCTTGCAACAGACGTTACCGTTCCTGAGCAGGTCGACGACATGGTTGCAAAGACCATCGACGCGTTTGGAGGTATTGACATCCTGGTAAACAACGCCGGTGGCGCCATGTTCATAAAGTCCCCAAATGATCTTGAACCAAACGAATGGGACGCGGCGATCGCATTAAACCTATCGAGTGTTTTTCTATGTAGCCGGGCAGTGAGCAACAACATGATGGAGCGAGGTAGCGGAAGGATAATCAATATCTCATCCGTCGCAGGGATGCGACTTTCACCCTCTTTCGTACATTATGGGGCAGCGAAAGCCGGCGTTATTAACCTTACCAAGGGGCTCGCTATGAGTTGGGCGCCGAACAACATCAACGTCAACTGCATTGCGCCGGGGTTAACTGCAACGGAAGGTGTGGCCAGCTGGCTACCGGAGAAAACCAAAGACGATGGAACACCCGTCCCGCCCCTACTTTATCCACCAGACCCCGAGCATGTTGCAGACTTGGCATTGTTTCTGGCATCTGAATTATCTGCACACATCAGCGGAGAATTATTCCCTATTCGTTCGCTGACAGAGTTGGCCTAACGAAGTGGTCTTTGGTATGAATAAGGTGTAAGGGGCCCTATGAGCAACCAATTCGAAAACATTCTTTATGAGGTCACCGCGCCACTCGCATTGATCACCATTAATCGACCAGAGAAGCATAACGCAATCTCCCTGCAGACACTGGATGAATTGCATACTGCGGTGGATTTCGCTACAGGTGATGGCGATGTTCGCGTTATTGCCATCACCGGCGCAGGCGGTAAGGCCTTCGCATCTGGATCCGATCTGAACGAGGTTGCCGACCGAGACCTCAAGAAAGCACTAGAACCTATTGTTCAGGGACTGGCTCAGCAGCTTGAGGACACACCAAAACCAACTATCGCAGCGATTGATGGCATCTGTATGGGAGGCGGTCTCGAGATCGCCCTTGGCTGCGATCTTAGGGTTTGCACGCCAAGGAGTCGCTTTGCCACGCCAGAAGGTAAACTCGGCATCATTCCAGGCGGCGGCGCAACCGCGCGTCTTCCGAGAATTATTGGCCGGGGCTGGGCTATGGAGATGATGCTAATGGGCGACCCAATCGATGCTGACCGAGCCCTGCAAATTGGTCTTGTGACACGTGTTGTCAAGCCTGACGAAGTGATGAATGAAGTCAAACGCATGTCAGATCATCTCGCGTCTTTCGCACCTTTCGTACCTCAATTCATGAAGGCAATGGTTCATAAGGGTATGGAAGCAAGCCTCGTGGGTGCACTGGCCCTTGAGAAATTTGCCCAGGGCGCACTAGTGCAAACAGACGACAAGGAAGAAGGTATCAGTGCGTTTCTGGAAAAGCGTAAGCCGGATTTTAAGGGTAAATAATACTTTCCTTTCACAATATGCCCATGGATCAAATTACTATAAAGGGAACTGTTACACCCGGCTTTGAATCCGTAAAAAGTCTGTTCGAGAAACGAATACGAGAACTGTGGGAAGACAATGCGCAGCTCTGTGTTTACGTTGGGGAAGAGAAAGTTGTCGACCTCGCAGCTTCTAATTCCGACAACTTTAGTGCAGATTCCATTATCAATGTATTCAGCAGTGGTAAAAATCTTGAAGCTATTGCCATGGCGACCCTTTTCTCGAAAGGTCTACTCGATTACAACGCCAGGATAGCAGAGTACTGGCCCGAGTTCGGCCAGCAGGGTAAACAGGAAATAACCGTCGCTGAACTGATGCGCCATGAAGCTGGGCTCGCCGCGTTCAACGTGTCAATTAAACCCAACGATCTGCTAACTGACCGAATCAAACAGAATATTATTGGTCAAATAATCGAACGTCATCCACAGGAGTATCAAAAAGACGGCAACAGACGCGAGTATCACGCAATATCGCGTGGGTGGATTGTCAACGAAATATTCAGGCGAATTGAACCCTTAGGTCGAACTATCGGTGAGTACCTTCGAGAGGACCTCTGTCCTTTACTAGAGATCGATGCCATCGTCGGCGTAAGGGAAGCAGAGCGATCCCGTATCGTTCCACTTTCGCCAATCGGCATTGGGAATCAGTTACTGGAGTCGTTTGTACCTCAATTTGCGAACCGAAAAGTCATGGATAATTTCGCCCAGCTAGCTGGAAAAATGTTAAGGATATTTCCATCAGCCAGCAAGAGCACTACTGTTACAAAACCACCACCATTTGAAGGATTTGGCCGAGACATAAAACTTTTTAACGACCCAGCTATTGCGATGGGCGAGACGCCATCGGCAAATGCTCATTGTTCTGCGAGAGGACTGGCCAAATTAGCTGCGATGTTGGCTCAGGGTGGAGAATTCGGCGGAATGCAGATACTTAGTGAAGCTGCTTGGAACGCTATGCACGATAACCCTGTCACTAGTATCATGGGGCTTAAAACCACTTTTACCCAGGGTGGGATCGCTCGCTTTGACACCTCTGTTGAGGACCGCATGCTTGAAACCGCACTCAATCATGGACGAGAAGGCTTCTGCGGTTGGATGGGGCTGGGCGGATCACTTTTCCAGTGGCACCCCGAAAAGAAAGTCGGATTCGCGTTTGTTCCGACCACCCTGCACACGTTGGACTTCATTAATGAACGGGGCAAGGTTTTTCAGACAGAAATATTAAAAATTATCTGAATCATGAAAGTATTAGCAAGCAATAAGGGATAACAAGAAAGAGAAGTAATATGAGCTATGCCGACGAGAGAATAATTTTTGATGCAGATAGCCACCTGATGGAACTGCCGGACTACCTGCGAGAGTTTGCCGACCCCGATATTCGTGACCGCCTGCCGAAACTGGGCGAAACCGCCACGGCAATCTTTGATGCAAAAAACTATGGCGACACCGGGGCCCACTCGCCAGAGACCACAGAAAAACTTCTGGCAATGGGAGATGACATAACCCGCGGACCAAAATGGCATGAAGCACTCGGCTCATTTAACGGTAAGGAACGTAACCAGGTTCTCGATTTGCTGGGTTTTAAAAAGCAGGTAATCTTCTCCTCTTTTTGCTCCCGATTAATCTTCGATGACCCGGACTTTGATATCCGTTATGGTGCTGCAGCAGCGCAGAATAGGTCCATGGCCGAGTTCGTAAAACACGACGCGCGGATGATTGGTGTTGGCATGGTTCCGCTAGATGAACCGGACAGAGCTGTTGCAGAAATCAAACGCGTGCTGGACATGGGCCTAGGTGCCGTTTGGATAGGCTCTGACGCACCCGGAGGACGATCCCCCGGTCATCCCGACCTTAATCCTGTATGGGTGTTACTTCAGGACGCGGGCGTTCCCTTCATTCTGCACGTCGGAAGCTCTACCTTAAGCATTGCCGATCCTTGGATGAATGACGGCCGCCCCGCTAGGATCACAGCGCGAGGCGGCGCCGAAGTTATCGGTTCAAAAGATTTGACGGTAATTCATCACTCTGCGGTCAGATTTGTATCAACGATGATTCTAGATGGTGTACTGGAACAGTTTCCAAAGCTTAAAGGTGGCGTTATTGAACTAGGCGCGGGCTGGGTACCGGATATGATAAGGCGACTGGACCATGCTGCAGAGATCTGGACCAAGTCCGAACCACATCTGGCGGAGATGACACGCAAGCCGTCAGAACAGATTCATGATCAACTTCGCTTTACGCCCTACCCCTTTGAAGATGTAGCAGAGCTGGTTGCGGAGTCATCACCAGACCTATATCTGTTTTCTACCGACTATCCTCACGCTGAAGGTGGCCGTGATCCTATCGGAAGATTCTTACGTTCAACTGAGTCCTTAACAGATGACCATCGAGATCGATTCTTTCATCGAAATTTCCTGGATATTTATCCCACCTAATTAACCACAAGGAATTTACTGGGGTCGCGATATTTCTAAGTCATCAAAACATGACTTATTGTCTTCAATATCGCTAACACGATACTACACCAGATCAAATCCGTTGCCAGCAGTAATCGTGTAGGCGATCGTCCCGCTATCTACGCTGGCTATTCCATCTGATGGCAGTGTAATAATAATCACTGAATAGAGATCAATAGTGAAGCGCATGCTAATCATTTGATAGGACATCTGACGACGCCTAAATGATCACCAGCGCCGTGGATAGCTAACCATCACTAATTAAGCGCTAAGTTGATGTTCCACTAGCGATCAGTGAAATTGATCATCCTTGTCTCGAAGCCCTCCAAGGCCCGCTTCTGACTCAAACGCATCGATGACTTGCTCAGCCCGCGCGGTACCGGAAATCCGATCACCTTGGCTCGCATAGCCAGGGACACATCCCTGCTGTAAAACCATCGCAAGTCTGGGTCCGTACTTATCGATCATTTCCTGCGGTACGCGACCGATGAAATCCTCGAGCGGTCGCATAAACGGCCGACAAAAATAAACCGTCACACTCACTCGCAAACCCGGCGTAGTGCGATTGTATGCCGCATGCCACGCATTACCCGGCCAAACGACCAGCGAGCCAGCTTTGCCCTCGATCGGGATAGCCTGCTCATTCAAAGCCAGATCTCTTTCCCTACCGACAGGGTTACGACACCATTTGTGGCTACCTGGCACAATCGCTGTTGCGCCGTTCTCAAAAGTAAAGTCAGTCAACAAATAGGTACACTGTGCCGTATAGCTCATCGTTGGTAATGGTGATGGCATTCCGCCCGCGTCCGTATGCAACGGAAAGTTGCTCTTGTTCGGCCCTTTCATCCAACAACCCATGTTTGAAAGCACTGCACTGTAACCCAGCATATAGGTCACAATTGCCAACAATGATGGATTCATGAGCGCATCAGCAAATACCTCATCTTCGAAAAAAATAGAATGCATTCGGTCTCCAAAAGGAGAATCCGAAGCCTCTGGGATATTCGGCGCTACTGCCGGGGTCTGATCTTTTAATTCGTCTCTACCGAATCGATCGTTCTTAGCACCGAAAAGCATATTGGGCTGGTTCGCGTGGGTGGCACCAGTCTCCATATTGGGGCGCTCACCGTTACGCTGCTCAGCAATATCGAGCAAGGCTTCCAGCATCCGGTCAGCGAGACCATTAGGATTAGCGATTTCCGGCGGAATGACACAAAAACTGTGTGCATCAAGATCTGCTACATATTGCTGCAAACCTAGATCACAAATTTCTCTCCACGCACTATCACGTGGCTCTTGTTTAATAGCTGCTGCCATAATTTTGTCCTCCTAGCACCGATATCATACACCCGTAATGCTTTCGTTCGCGAGTTATACTGGCTGTCACCTATATGGAATCAACGGTCAATCTTGACGTCTGCATCCACGACCCTGATAAAAAAGCCGATGTTCACTTTACTTCCGACCTTAGAACCATGTGCGAGGTTCGGATAGGAGAAGTGAGCTATCGAAAAGCAATTTCAGAGGATCGACTAAAGCCTGCAGGACGCAAGGCATTACCAGCCGCGTAAAAAACTGGCTGACACCTATTATGTTTGCGGATATTTCGTCGGCAAAGACAATAACTGATCAAATATAGGCTGTCAGCTTACTAGCTGCTCAACAGACTCCAGCAGGCTCTGGTAATCCGCTTCCTCAAATCTGGTAGAGTCTATAGATAACACGTGCCCACCAATATCCAGCGGGGTCTGATACAACTCGGTCAATGCTTTCAGATCAAACTCATTGAACAAGGTGTGATCAAGATGTCCACGATGCCGCACAGTGCCCCTAGTTCGTTTCTTGTATCTTTTTTCAAGTTCTTGCCCGTCTGCGCCGCACATGATCTGGATAGGTATTAGTGGGTATTTCGACAATAGTTGTTTCAAGGCCTCTGAGTGTTGCTGTCGGTAGTTGCAATCAATGACACACGCACATCCTGCCTCCAGTTGCATCTCGATTAGGTAGAAGAGAATAGAGATAGCCGCATTGTCCATCTTCCTGCCGGAAAGCGGTTCGTCGGTTTCAATTGCAACAGGTATCCCCACGTCATCAAAGATCGGTTCCTTGACGCCATCCTTGCTAAAGTAGGGAATTCTTAAAGACTTTGCCAGCCTAGTCCCAACAGTAGTCTTTCCAGTCGCTGGACCACCCAACACAATGACAATGAAGTCTCGCATTCTTCTTTTAGTCAATAAGTTTTGCGGCAGACGCAACGCTAGCATCGTCATGAATAATTGCGGCCATCGCGGCAGTAATACCGGTAACGTTGTCATGGCCCCAGATGTTGCGGCCCATCGTAATGCCAATTGCACCTGCATCCATTGCATCGCGGACTATTTCAAGTGTTTCCTTGTCAGAATCCACTTTGGGTCCACCAAGAATAAGTACCGGAACGGTACAGTTCTCGACCAGCACCTTGAAACTCTCTTTGTCGCCTGTGTAAAAAGATTTCACGTAGGTCGCACCCGTTTCGCTCGCAACGCGACAAGCTGCTGCAGTGATCTCTGGTGTCCGCTTGTCTACCCCCGGGAAGCCAAAAGGAACCACCTCTGCCATCAACGGAAGGCCCCACTTCTGACACTCTGCCGCTAGGGTCACCATATTCAGAACCGTTTCTTTACCAGTATACCTACCTAGGTGATCATCCCCCTCCTCACACCAGGGATAAAGTTCCGCTTTAATACCGTCCACACCCAGCCGAACTGCGCGCTCAACGAGCGTCGGTACTGTCTGTGGCGTCGAATCGATACTCAACCACAATCCCGCAGCCCCTAGCACATCAGCAGCATGTGAAGCCGTGCCATAGGGAGCCAGTATGGCGTCTGCCCCACCTTCGATGACATCACTAATTACTTTATTAGAATCTATTAGACTAGTAACTGTGTCGAAAGAGCGAGCATGATCCATGGCAACTACTAGTGCCCTTCCGCTGTCCCTGAATAAGTGTCTTTCTCGAAGTGTTTTCATGCTTATCCCATTTATTTGACTAAATGATGGTAACCTCATCAGGCAATCGACACCATCTTGATCCAGATAATTTGATTGAAATCAAAGCACAGAATAGTTGATGTATCTGGTGGCTATCTGTAGCTTTCATGAACTGGTTTGGAAAAGTATAGGAAACTTCCATGAAAGACTTGAACAATAAGACAGCATTTATTACAGGCGGCTCCACGGGTATTGGTTTTGGTATGGCTACTACTTTCGCTAAGTCAGGGATGAACGTCGCGATCACTGACATCCGTGACGAGGAGCTTGCCAGCGCAAAGAAAAAACTAAGCGCTTACACCGATAATGTCATGACGTTCAACGTCGACTCCACTGATGTTAGCGCGATTGAAAACGCAGCTGATGAATTAGACAAGACCTTAGGTCCACTTCACGTACTCTGTAACAATGCAGGAATACCTGGTGGTGCACCAATACTCGAAACCGACGATGCAAGATGGAGGCTAGTGTTTGAGGTTAATTTTTTTGGACCTGTCAATGGTATCAGCGTTTTCCTGCCACGCATGCTCGAGCACGGCGAGGACGCACATATCGTCAACACCGCATCCTTCAGTGGTATTCATGGCCACGGGCATCAGTCAGCCTACGGCAGCAGCAAGTTTGCGGTGGTGGGTATGTCTGAATTTCTGCGTAACGACCTTGCAAACACAAACGTTGGCGTCTCCGTGCTTTGTCCTCACGTTGCAGATACACCGATTATCCAGAATCTCAAAAAGCGAGTGTCAGGAGACATGGCCAAAGTGATTTCAGATATGGCGGTTCCCGCAGAAACCGTAGGCACCCAGGTCATGAACGCGATACTGACTGACGAGTTTTATGTGTTTTGTGATGGTACTCACACGCGAAACATGTTGGAAACGCGTTGCAAAGACTATATCGCTGCGATGGATCGTCAGTTCCCCAAGGAATAGAAAATCATCCACCTAAATGAGCGAGTACCCACTAAGCATCATCGCTGGTAAAGCCGCTTACCGTGAACTTGAAGATAAGGGTTGGGAACCTTCAAAGTTCACCTCTCTGATCGGCGCTTCAGGCGGCGCAAAACTTTTGGGGCTAGCACACCTGGATCGTCTCTTATTCGGAGACTTTCTGCAGCGCACCGACCACCCAATCAGCCTCTACGGGTCTTCGATCGGTAGTTGGCGACACGCAGCGCTAGCTTCTCCCAATCCACTACAGGCAATCATCAAATTACAGGATCGCTATCTGAATCAGCAATGGGATGAGGACGACCCACGCACTCCGCGTGAGATCGTCGACTCACTCTGCGAGTGGGTTATAGATGGCTTTATAGACCAACAAACATCCACATCGATCTGTGATCATCCACGATTCACCACCCATATCGTCACTACCAGAGGCCGTGGGCTTGCGGGTCGTCAGAATCGAATTGCACTTGGGACAGGGATGGCATTGGGTGCGATCGGTAATATGGTCAGTCGGCGCAGTCTTGCGCTATCTTTTCAGAGGGTCGTGTTTACCGCCGGCAGTCAGCACACATTCGAATTCTCAGATTTTCAAACATACCACGTTAAACTCAAGTCCGAGGTTGTTCGAGACGTGCTGCTCGCAAGTGGATCGATACCTTTTCTTATGTCGGGCCAACGAGATATATCTGGCGCGCCGAAGGGTCACTACTGGGATGGCGGTATCGTCGACTATCACTTCGATTTTGCAAACTTCAGAGATAATGGACTCGCTCTTTATCCACACTTCAGCAACCAGGTGATCAAAGGTTGGTTCGACAAATCACTACCCTGGCGACGAAACTCACCGACCCTACTTGATCGAGTCGTCATACTCGTTCCTTCTGCATCGTATCTAGCATATTTACCCTACCGAAAGATTCCTGATCGAAAAGATTTTGCAGCAATGTCCCACACCGACAGAATGAAATACTGGCAACATGCTGTAGATGCAAGCAGGCAATTAGCGGAGGCGTTTGAAGAGGTCATTAATGTGAGCAATCCTGTGGAAAATGTGACATGTCTGTAGCAAGATAGGTGCTTACTAGCGATCTGGCGCATATTTTAAAGCTACGAGGCAAGACTCATGGCACAAATCGCTGCGAGAACAGAGGTCGGCCTTGATCACATCTTGAAGGAGATTGACGATCTAGGATTAAACTCCTATATCGAGGATCTTGATACCAATGGCTACACGGTTATCCCGCCAGAGATCGCTAACCCAAATGATCTCCCCCAGCGTATACTCGATGCCAGTCTAAATGTGGCCGAGCGACGCAATGGCGAACGACCTGATCTTAAGAATGGCAATAGTCGAAACCCGAAGTCCCCTGTCGGGGATGCACACAAGGCAATATTACTTGAGAATCAGGTGTTTGAAGAGGCACTTATGAATCCAGTGCTGCTCGCCGTGTCGACGTACCTGTGCGGGTACGACGTGGTCCTGTCATCGATGAGTTCTCAAATGAAGGGACCGAGCGACACAAGATTTCTTCTGCACACAGACACTCGTTTGCCATCGCCTTTGCCTCGACTACCCCTGCTATGTAAGTGCATCTATGCGCTAACTGATTTCGATCGGGAACGTGGGTGTACCGCATTCGTTCCGGGCAGCCATAAATGGGATCGTAATCCTGAGGGAAGTGAGACCATCATTCATAAGGGTGGTAGCGTAGAGACTGTTCCCGCCGAGGGCGCCGCAGGGTCATTGATAATATTTCACGGCAGCACCTGGCACGGTGCGTACAATCGAGTGGTTCCTGGATTGCGCGCCAGTCTACACCTTCTGATGATGCGTTCGATTCTTCGCATGACCGAGGATTTCTATGACCGCATACCAGAAGAGATTCTTGCGCGGAACTCCGCGCGGTTCGCAATATTGACTCAGCAGGCGATCATACCCGCCTACCTCGACCAAGAGGATGAGCACGCAAAGGTGATGCGCTCATTGAAATACACCGATGCCTTTGAGAAAGAGTCGGGAATCGCATTGCCAGCCAAGAGATAGCTCAGCTTGCTAGGCACTCAACTCGATTCGTTCGCGTTCTAGAACCAGCGCTTCGATACGATCAAATTTAACGAAGTAAAACAAACCTGCGATCGCGGCGATAATGCTCGCAAACGGAAAGAAGTAGACCCAACCGATCTGGGCTGCAACTACACCAGATAATGATCCTGATGCCCACGCACCAAAGTGCATAAAGCTTGACTGCAGACTATAGTCCGTCCCCGCTTGTGCTTTAGATGCCCAGCGATAACGTGAGATGCTGGCCGTATAGTTAAAGAGCCCCGTCGCGAAACCCAGTAGTGAAACCATAGCAATGAGCATGGGTAAGACAGGAAGCGAAAACAACGCAAACGCACAAAACATGGCGCCCTCTATCGGTAACGCGACAACACTGATTAATGTGGTGTATCGAAATCCGATCCGCTCGATAAGCCAGGGAGTTGCGACTGCCGCAAGGCCAGACCCGATAATACTGGAAATTGGTGCAAGAATGCCAAACTGTGTCAGCGTCAACCCCTTGTCAGCAAAGAATGGTCCAGTCATTGAACTCATAAAGACCACGCCAAAACCCCATAGGAATCCAAACGGTAAGATGAACCTGGAGTAATCCTTCCTCTTCAAAGCCTTGATGAGATCTGGTCGTTCGCCACGAGCCTGACGTTCCCGACTTGCCAGTGGTTGTGGCGGTTCGGGGCGGATGATTGCTGGAATTGCAGCGATAAGCAGAAGCGTAGCTGCCGCAAACATGGTAGGTGACCAGCCAAACGTTTCAACCAGGGCGATTGTACCCGCACCCATTACCCCAGCGAGGGCTCCCAGAAAGTTAATGATCGAGGTGCCAACCGGACGTTCTGCATCAGTCATCGATTCCGTAGCATAGGCATCCACTGCAATATCCTGGGCCGCCATCACGAACGACTTAAAAACAAGAATCGCGATAATAGTGTAAACCGCCACGAGAGAAGGCGGAATCCAAGCGAGCGCCGTATAAGACATCGCACCGATGACGGTGCAGGGAACAATCCATGTTTTTCGATAGCCGAATCGCACACTACCAAAATTATCTACCGCGAGTGCAATCAACCACTTGAACCAGCGCGGTATGTTGGGCAGTGCTAGCAACCAGAACATCTCTAGTGGGAGACCTTCCTTCCTGAACATGAAAGGCAATGCGGTCGCGGTGAAAGCATAGGGGAAGAACTGCGCCATATGCAGCACACCTATCACCACCAGTTTGGGGTAATCTTTCTGCTCGCCCGCTGTATGAGAACGCGCCATCGGGGATCTTTGAATTTTCCTAGCTTTAACCCACCCTGCATGCATTCACTATAAAAGTAAAGCGGCGAGTAGCATTACTGGTCAGCAACCGGAACCTGCTGTGCATCCAACTTCCACAAGGAAGAAAAGGTCGCCACCAGCACCACAACAATCATCATTGCAGTCGCACTGCAAAGTAGCGCGGCAGCGGGGCCGAGCCAGGCCGCCATGTAACCAGAAAAGAGCGCACCGATCGGACCAGCGCCCATGTAAGAAAACGAAAAGAACGCCATAGTTCTCGCCCGTTGATCGGGTGGCGATAATTCCTGCACGATACCTCTGGAGGTGGTTACCGACAGTCCACCAGCCAAACCCCAGAGGGCAACACTGACAAACAGACTAACGAACCCTGTCGCAAGGGCGGCACTGGCAAGGGCAAGCGCGCCGACGCAATGTGAAACAAGAAGCGCCCGACCCTGTTTTCGGATATCACCAATGCGCATCAAGCAAATAATCATGAAAACCAGCCCTCCTGAATTTGCAAGGTTAGTCCATGAAAGTAGAGTGGAACCTCCTCCGTATAACTCACGCAGAAGCAGAGGCATTGTTACCATGTAGGAACTCATGAAAAACAAGCCCATCGCGCAGTTAATGATCAGAACCGCACGAGTAGCGGGCGTTCGCTTCACAGTCTGCATGCCAATCGCAATGGAACGCCATATGTGTTTGATGATGTGGTGTTCCCTCTCGGCGGCCTCGACTCTGGGAGCATCTATTTTCGCCAGGGCGGCGACGCCGACCAATAGCACGGCACCTTGAATAACCAGTATCACCACCGCACCAGACCTGTCTGCGAATGACGCGATAAGGAATCCAAGCATCATGATGGCAAATTGCGTCATGGTGGATTGCACAACCGTGCGTTGAATTCGTCCTTCAGCAACCAGGGGAAGTAGCCCGTCTCTCGCTGGCGTAACAATCGCCTGGGCACATCCCAGACCAAAGGCCGCCATCAACAACACGGAATAACTAAACTGATCAAGGTAGATGACGACAGCGAGGGACAAAGCACACGCCGCTGCGAGACTCTGTCCGATAATAGCCACCGGTTTGCCACCGAACTGGTCCGCCAGGCTGCCGCCGATCAATATCAGAAACATGACCGGCGCGAGCAGGGTCATCTGCGCAATACCAACCATTTCCGCGGGTTCCCGCAACACGATGGTCACAAGCCATGCAAAGGTAACTCCCTGGAGGCCATAGGATAGAAACCAGGAACCTGTACTTAACAGGAAATAGTGTAAAGGTTTACCTCGTGATGCCATTCAGCGACCAGTCGTAGTCGAGGTTAGGCTTGATATCAGAGAACTCGAGTTCCGGTAGGCGGGTCCGAACAAACGTTTCGACATCACCATCCGCTTCAAAGTCGCCCGCATACCATTTAAATAGTTTGGTTACCCTTAGCGTCTCGTCATCAATAAGCGTGCCTTTTCCTTTTTGTTGGAACATTCCTCGAAACTGCTCCATAAGCTGGGCATCTAGTTTATCAGCCTGGTACGCCTCACGACGCAGATCCGGGCAACTCACCGATGCACAGTTAACGGCAAAGTGAATTAGCGGTTCATCGTAGCTGCGGATAATGTCATGTTCGATGTTATCCAGCGTCAGCTCAGTCGAGGACGTTTTCAAAACAACCTGATCCCATGGACCACGAAACAGGTTGCCGATGTCACGAATGCTATCGACGGGCCAATGGTCAATGATTAGCTGAATAGTAAGAATGTTGTAAGCGTTAATGTAGAAAGCCAGGCGTTCTTCCCGCGTTTGCGGTTTGGCCAAATCGAACGTCCTGATTTGTTTTACTACCTGCTCGAAGGGCTTACTTTTTGAAAGACCCTGATAGTCAACAAGGTTTACCGGCACACCATTTTTCTCGCCCGGAGATACAAACTCTTTAAGAACATCATTATAGGTATCCCAATCCGGCGACTCCGCAAGGCACACTGGTGTCAGCGATAATAAAGTCAGAACTCCAAAAACTGCACTCAATCTCCCTCTCATTAGCAGCCAGCTACACCGTGAATAAACGCGTCCATAATGTCGAACGCGTAGGAGTTCGAACCGAAGTTGTTGTCGGGAATGATCAACTCGTCCACACCGATCTCCGCATATTTTTCTACCATCGCCCTGACTTCCGATATGTTTCCGACCAGCGCAGGTCTCCCCTGCTCACGACTCCTAATCTCCCGGTTCAACACCTCATCATCACTCAGGTAGAGCATCACAGCTGCAGAACGCTGAATTTGCTTCGGGTCACGGCCTACGATTTCGCAATGTCGATCCAGGACGCTCATCTTGTGTTTCATATCCTCGACAGACCCGTAAACGTTCCACTCATCTGCATGTTTGGCGGTAATTTTGAGTGTCATCTTTTCGCCACCGCCGCCAACCATGAGTGGCAATGGATCCTGCAAAGGTTTAGGTGCCAGGGTCGCGCGATTCAGCTGATAGAACTGACCGTCAAAATCACTCTCCTGTTCCGTAAAGAGTTTCTTGATGACCTCGCACGCCTCATCGAGCCGTCGAAGTCGCTCCGTTACGTTATAGAAGGGGATTCCGTATCGGCTATGTTCATACTCATTCCATCCTGAACCTAACCCCAATACAACGCGCCCGCCGCTAATGTGATCTAGCGTTGCGGCCATCTTCGCCAATACGGCTGGATGTCGAAAGGTGTTGCTACTCACTAATGTCCCGATGCGGACACGCGGCACCTGCGCTGCGAGACCAGAAAGCGTAATCCATGCTTCGAACCGTGGAATACTCGGGTCTTCCGCTGCAGTGAAGTGATCGGTCAACCATACGCCGTCCCAACCGGTGCGTTCCGCGTGATTGGCACGCTCTACAAGCTCACCAAAGCGTTGTATTGATTTCAGGCACAGACTGAATCTCATGATGGTCTTCCCCCACAGGGCCTGTTCGCAAGTTCCTGACGCCAAGCGTACAATGAACCGCAATGTATCGCGAGGGGGGATACGCTTATGTCAGAAGCTAAAACCACGACGGCCGACTCCGGCTACGATCGTGTCTGGAAAGAAATTTCCGATCTGGGTCTTGAGCGCTTTGCCAGGGAATTGGACGAGTTTGGTTACACCATCGTTCCGCCAGAGATCGCCACGCCAAAAGACCTAGCAAAAAGTATGCTTGAAGCCTGCCTTGATATTGCCGAACGACGCAACGGCGTGCGACCCAATCTTGCAACTGGAGATACCCATGCCTACCTCGGTATAGAGACCACTGGCACCAGTCGAAAGAAGGGGGACAAACTCAAAGGTCGAATGCCGGAAATGACAGACGATCGCGATTCGCCAGTCGGTGATGTGATGCAGTGCATCCTCACGGAAGATCAGGTATTCGAAGAAGGTCTTATGAATCCGGTATTACTGGCGTTAGCATCCTACCTATGTGGCTATCGTATGGTGTTGTCTGGCATGGCATGCTGGATGAAGGGGCCCAACGAAACGCCATTTTCCCTGCACTCGGATTCACCCGAACCATCCCCCATGCCACCCCAGTCGTTCGTGACCCAGTGCACCTACGTGCTGACCGACTACAACCGCGAGAATGGCGGCCTCGTGATCGTTCCCGGTAGTCACAAACTCTGCCGCCACCCGGAACCAGAGGAAGCCAGGATCGGCGAGGACGGCAACCCGGATGCCGTGGTTGTCGAAGCCAAAGCCGGGTCTCTCATCGTCTGGCACGGTAACACCTGGCACGGCTCTTATAACCGCACTGCTCCGGGACTGCGGGTTAGCGTAACGAACTTCATGGTGCGACCGTTTATTCATAAGCTGGAAGAATTGAGCGGTAACCTGCCACAGGAAATGCTTGATCGAAACTCACCGAGGTTCGCATTGGTGACCCAGCACGGCCTTACACCCGGCCGCCTCAGCCAGGCAGATGGCCAGGAGAAGGTCGCACGAGCCAATAAATACATCGCTGCCTTCGAGAAGGCGACAGGAATGAAGTACCGCGCTGGCAAGAACGACTATTTCAACTAGCACCTAGGCCAGATCGTGTTCCTCCAGCCAAACTTTTAAGGGGACATCCTCGTCTTCAGGCGAGGTGTACCCAAAGCCGCCATTTGGACTCGCTCCAAGCAGTTGTCGGCGAATTGGATCAGAACGATCCATGTAGTGTGCCACTGTCATATTATCCCGGGGCTTTAACCAGCGATAACTGTAGCCATAAAACAATGCTCTACGTGTTATGTCCGAATAGTTCTGACCTGCCGAGTGCCACAGACGGCGATCAAACATCACCGCGTCACCTGGAGACACCAGAACCGGTGTCGCATCCGGATGTTCTTCGTTCTTTTCATTCGGCAACGTCAACTCATTCTTCAAATGACTACCAGGGATAACATGAAAATTACCTCGATCGGGCGCCGAGGCATCCGTAAGAAAAAAACCAATTTTGACGGAGATGCGCGGCCGGGGATCACTTTCAATATCAGTGTTGATTCGGCCGCTGTCCTGATGCCAGCCAAGACGCCGCTTCTTAAAGTCGTCAGGTAGCGGCGGAGAAACGATATAGTGAGAGTGGTAAAGCGCAATGTGCCACCCAAGAACCCCCCACACCTTCGGTAGCGTCGTAGGCCAGTCGATCAATTCCAGCAATAGGTCATCTTCACCGATAACATCCAGCCAGTTACCCCCGCCCAGACTCGTGCCCTTATCGTGCTCGCGTCCGGCTTCAACCTTCTTCAGGGCAGCTTCAACCTTCCGTACTAAATCCTGGGGTAACGCATTATTGATTACCAGATAGCCATCCGATTCGAAACTAGCTCGCTCTTCATCAGTGAGCAGATACTGCAGACAGCCTTCGTTCATCTTTAGGGAAGCAATGCCGCCGACGCAGACACTGCATCGAGCCTGTCACGAAGTTCTTCATCTAGGTGCCAGCCAACGCCACCAAGATTATCATCCAACTGTTCCGCGGTATCGCTGCCGGTGATGGCAAGCGTGATTTCCTGATGAGACAAGACCCAGGCTATTGCAACCTGCGCCGGTGTCTTACCGAGTTCGCGTGCTATATCAAAGACGGTGGAAATAATCTCTCCGCCAACGCCTGCCGCCTTCGACCGATAATCTTCTATTGTGCGCGATGCCCAATAGGATCCTTCGGGTGGATCCTGGTCAGGGGAATATAGACCACTTAGCAACCCTACGGCCAAAGGGCTAAACACCATAGCGCCCAAACCCTGATCCCGTATTACCGGAAACATATCTGCTTCCAAACGTCGATTAAGCAAATTGTAATGGTGCTGTACGCACATGAACGGCGTCGCGTTGAATCGATCTGCTATCCACTGCGCCTTCATAACCTGCCATGCATCAAAGCGACTGCACCCTATGTAACGAACTTTGCCGCTTCTCACCAGATCATCAAGTGCCCTAATAGTTTCTTCGAGTGGTGTATTAGGATCGAACACATGACAGATATAGAAGTCGATATGATCGGTGCCAATGTTCTTCAGGGATCTCTCTGCTTCGCGAATAATATGGTAACGAGACAGGCCATAGTCATTTTCACCAGGACCAATAACCTGTGCGACCTTCGACGTAATCATCACGTCATCCCGTTTATCTTTAATCGCCTTACCCAGAATCGATTCAGACACCCGCACGTACGCCCGGTCATCCATCAGCCCGTATATATTGGCACAATCAATCAGATTAATCCCCTGTGCCATCGCGTGCTCAATCATCCGTTGCGCTTCTGCCGGGTCATCCTGACCCCGCAGCCCCATCCCCAACGCCATTCGACTGACCCGAACACCTGCCTTTCCAAAATTCGTATATTCCATAACGATATCCTTTTTCTAAAACACCCGTTGCCCGTTCGCGAGGGTATGGTCCCAGCGGTGAGTCTTTAAATAGTGAACCGCTTTTCGGAGACCCGGCCGATCCTCGCCGCTACGCTCACGGGTTAGCGCCTCCAGAGCAAGCGAATGAACGTAGCCAAACTGATCATTGAGACAGGCAACCAGCACATCATCAATTTCGTCCATCGGTATATCGGAACATAACAGTGCGTACAACGCGTTAAAGCGCACCTGAGTCTCTCCTAGCCAGCCACCTCGGGCACTAGGTTCTTGCCAGTCCGGATTACTTAACGTCAGGACTTTACGGATCGCAGGTAACGCAACGCCGGTATTGCTGCCAATACAAGCCATCGAATCCAAACTTACCCTCGCCACCTGGCTCATCTTGTGATCCAGCAGCTCCGTTAGGGCAGGGATAGCACGCGCCGCATTAGGCCCAATTTCTCCCAGTGAGAAGGCAGCGTTTATCTTAATCCAGGGATCATCATGTTTAACCAGTTCAATCAGGCCTTCTATCGCCACCTCGCCCATCGCACCCAATGCGTATGACTCGTCCTGCAACGCATAAGCCCGATCACTCCAGCGACGCTCGTTGGGATCACCCTCCGCAATCAGTGAGCCATACTCATCCCGCTGACGCGGAAGATCGCATTCCAGTCCAAGGTCGGCATATTGCAATAAACTTTCTATCACCGGCTCCACCGCCTCGGCGCCCGCCTCCGCCAATTGGTAGATAGCATCAAGCCGTGCCTCCTGATCGACATTGTTAAGCAGACTGGTCCACCTTTCGATGTCGTTCGATGTTGCTTCGATGTTTTCGCTGCGCGAGGCGCTACGCATCCAATCCCAGATATAGCACCAGGCTTTGTTATGGTCATATCTGCCCAACCGTTCTTGCGGCTCCTGCCACGGGCCATCGCCTCCATCCCAGCTGGGGACTTCAGGATTACGTGTACGCATAAATATGAACTTGAGCATATAACGGCTTGAATCGGTCAGATTACTAAGCGCCGCATGAGCAATGTCCCAAGCAATCAAAAAGCAGGTACCTGCCTTAATGTGATCACATACAAACGCAAAGGGATAGTCTTCTTCTTCCAGGTAAGGCTGCAGTTGTGTGCCCGGAATAACCCGCGTGGGACCGCGCTCGACTGGCGTGTCCTGAGGGAAGTACATAATCATGGCGAAGCGAGGCAGGTGATAACGAGCGCGACTCAACGGGCAGTGCCCATCCTGATGCCAATTACTCTGTGCCACCGACCCCTCACCCATGGGCGGCGCATGCTCATACCCCTCTAAATTCAAATTTCGTTCCGATTCCGGGAGCGGTTCACTGGCATGCATGAATCGATGCGGGTGCAGAATATAGTCATCGCCAAGAATGCTGTTCAGGGCACCCTGTATAGCGGGCGCATCTATTATCTGCTGCAGTTCAGCGACCCGCGGTAACACATTGTTACCCATATTGAATTCACGGGTGTTATTCCACTGAATCTTGTCGTAAATCTTGTCGTGGACTGAGCGTTCGACACCGCTATCAAGAACAAGAACACCGTCGCAGATAAATCGGCGAACCTGTTCGTCGTCTAGTCTATTGCTTTGGTTTTTCACCTTCCTGCTTTCTCTCCACCGGTCGATACTCAGTTACACCCGGTCGAATGTTAAGAAACCGCGCTCCTTCATTACCAACAGTAAACTTATACTGGGAATCCTTGCGAATCACGAGGATACTCTCCGGTCCCAGCACGCGTCGACCCATACGAATCTCACCTTCCAGAACGTACATTACCTCATCCTCCGAGTGGCTATGCAGTTCCGTTTCGTATCCCGGGGCAAGGTGCATAATGAATGCGCACAGATCACTGCTATCAGCATCTCCCACAATCTGAGCGCCCGTGGTTAGCCCGTCTTTAACATTCTTGCTGAGCCAGGGGGCCTCCTCAAGATTGGTAATAGAAATTTTGCTCACCTTGTGCCGGCCAGCGGACCGCGCAACACCTGGCCTGACTCAGCGCCGGTATGTTCGTTGTTACGCAACATCACTTCACCATTAACCACCGTCGCAGCAATACCGTCCGACATTTGCTTGAAGCGCTTTGCGCCTCCTGGCAGATCCACTTCAACCGTGGGCATGCGTGGACCTATCGTCTCAGGATCAAAAACAACAACATCGGCTGCCATGCCAACGCGCAAAAGACCACGATCGTACAGCCCCCACTGTCGAGACATGTCATAGGTAAGAAGCCGGACAGCCTCTTCCGTCGTCAGTGCTTGTTTGTCCCGAACCCAGTGGGCGAAGATATGTGATTGCAATGAGCTATCCATAAGCTGTGCAACGTGCGCACCTGAGTCTGAAAGCGTAACGACTGTATGGGGATGTTTCATCATCTCCAGCACATGGTCACCATTCGTATTCGTGGCGGCCTGACGAAACAGTAGTTTCAGATCGTGTTCGAGCGCGACGTCGATGAATAGTTCTGCTGGTCGCACACCACGGTCTGCGGCCAAATCTGCAACTGAACGCTGTGCTTCGTCCTTCATGGTGTCCATCACAAGGACCCTATTCCAGTTCGGTCCACCCGACACCAGCGCGCCAAAGGAATTGCGAAATTTCTTGTCACCGGGATCGGTAGCGATGTCGATCAGCTTTTTCCTGACCTCAGCATCTTTAAGCTTTTCGATCTGTTGATCAAGAGGCAGCTCGCGGATCTCTTTCCAGTGATCCCAGGTATCGAACGGGGTACGCGTCTCGAAACTATAGAGCACATCCAGCGTGCGTGAATGAGCCTGTGCGAACATCCGGCCGCCACGTGCAGCTGTCTCGTCCAGTAGCGCGAGCTTACTGCGCCAATATTCCTCTGCACCCTCCGCGGCAGTCACACCCCATGTCATGGGAACCCCGGACTCAACACTGAGCGCCAGAATGCGATCATGATATTCCTGCGTGGCCTCCGGATCGCCTTCGGTGATATCGCCTGCGAGCTCAAAGATGCCCGCGCCACATTCACCCATGGCTTTAACGATCGCGCGAACCTCGTTCCATTCGGAAACCGCGCTGGCGACTGGCATATCAGTAAACAGCTTATGGGTTCTCGAAGTAGAAAAGCCAATCGCTCCAGCCCGCACCGCTTCCTGGACAAGTCGACACATGGTCGCCAGTTCATCTTCGCGGGCCTGATCGGTGAAGGCCCGCTCACCCATCACATAGGTGCGCACGGCAGAATGACCAATGTAACCAGCGTAGTTCATTCCCTTTGGCTGAGCTTCCACCGCCTCGAGGTAATCAGGATAGGTTTCCCAGCTCCAGGTAATGCCCTCTACCATCGACTCCCGCGCTATGTCCTCTGCACGTTCAAGATTACGCATCGCCAGCTCCGCCTTTTCTTCCGTACACGGCGCGAGTGTAAACCCACAGTTGCCCATCACCACACTGGTCACGCCGTGGTAACAGGATGATGACCCGATGCGATCCCAAAACACCTGGGCATCCATATGCGTGTGACCGTCGATAAATCCAGGCGCAACTACATGACCTTCTGCATCAATCGTCTCTTTTCCGTCCTCACGAATGCGACCAATCAGCTCAATCTTACCCCCGCTGATCGCGAGATCGGCTTGGAATGCAGGGGCACCCGAGCCATCCATGATGGAACCATTCTTAATAACCAGATCGTATGCCATAGGTCTGCCTTGGTAATCCTATTTAACGGAGCGGGCTAACGGCCCGCGTAAAATCTGCCCTGGCAACGCGCCAGTATGTTCGTTATCGCGCAACAGAACCTGACCATTTACTACCGTCGTCTTAATACCACGTGCTGTCTGCTTGAGGCGCATTTCACCCGCTGGCAGGTCGTGCTCCACTGTCGGCATGTTCGCACCAACAGTCTCCGGGTCGAAAACAACAACATCGGCCGCAAGTCCCATACGCAAAAGACCTCGGTCGTGCAGGCCCCATCGGGTTGCCGGCTCGAAGCTCACCATGCGTACGGCCTCTTCCAGCGTGAATGCTTCTTTATCGCGTACCCAATGACTAAGGAGATGGGTCTGCATCGAAGCGTCCATGATCTGGCCCACGTGAGCACCTGAATCCGAGAAGGTCACCACCGTATGTGGATGTCGCATCATTGCCAGCACATCACCGTCATCTTCGTTGGCTGCTGATGTTCGGAAAAATAGTTTTAAATCATGCTCTAGTGCCAGATCGATCATAAGTTCTGCAGGTGCCACACCCCGCTCTTTGGCGACCTCGGACATGCGACGATGCTCACCGTCTACCGTGTCCATAATCCGGACTTTTTCCCAGTTCGGTGGCTGACTAACCATAGCGCCCCAATGGTTGGGGAAAGATTTGCCACCTGGATCAGTCGCGATATCGACGAGCTTAGCTTTGATGGTGGGATCTCTCAGTTTGACCATTTGCTCATCGAGCGGCAGTGTACGGATCTCCCGCCAGTGGTCCCAGCTGTCGAAGGGCGTGTGTGACTCAAAACTAACGAGCGAGTTCAATGCGCGGGTGTGAACCTGTGCGAACATCCGACCACCGGCAGCAGCAACGTCATCCAGAAGCTCCAGGTATGCGCGCCAGTCCTGCGGCTCCGTTTTGGCACTGATCAATCCCCAGGTGCACGGAACGCCGGACTCGACGGCAAGTTGGAGCTGACGCCCAAAGTAGTCATCCTTTAAGTCCGGATCTCGATAGGTCTGCTCACCCGCCAGCTCAAATATTCCTGCGCCCGTATCACTCATTGCGTTAACGATGGCGCGAACCTCACTCCATTCAGCAACAGAACTCGCGACAGGTTCGTTGGTAAAGAGCTGGTGGATGCGCGAAGTAGAGAAGCCTATAGCACCAGCGCGCACCGCCTCCTGAACGTTCCGACACATGGCTGCAAGTTCGTCTTCAGTGGCCTGCTCGGTAAAAGCACGCTCTCCCATAACATAGGTTCGAAGTGCCGAATGTCCGATGTATCCAGCGTAGTTGATACCCTTTGGATGCGCCGCTACAGCATTCAGATATTCGGGATAGGTCTCCCAGGTCCAGTCGATACCGGCTTCCATTGCCAGCGGTGAGATATCCTCTGCCCGTTCAAGGTTACGGATAGCAAGTTCCGCGTTTTCTTTGGCACAGGGCGCAAGCGTGAAACCGCAATTGCCCATAACAGCGCTGGTAATACCGTGATAACAGGAACACGAACCAATTGGATCCCAAAATACCTGGGCGTCCATATGAGTATGTGCATCAACGAAGCCCGGGGCCACGACATGACCTTCCGCATCAATGGTCTCAGCACTCTTCTCCGAAATACGGCCTATCATTGCTATCTTGCCGTCCACGATGCCAAGGTCAGCATGGAACGCTGGCGCACCGGACCCATCGATAACAGAACCGTTCTTGATAACAAGATCGTACGACACAACACCCCCCGTGTATCTTCTGTATTGATCTCTTGAGCTTCAAAAGATAGCACACAAAAACCATCAGCGCCTAGCCAGATCCTTGCAGATGCATCACCCAACAGCGCTTGATATTCTGTCGGCCTCCCAGGGGATTTGATATGACCGATCATCGACTACTGATAGGAACCTATACCCGCGCCGAGCCGGATGCGGCAAAGGGTATTTACCATGCAACATTCGACGACACTACGGGAAAATTCAACGTGCACGAGCTCGCCTCAGAAGCCGTAAGCCCTGCATTTCTCGCTCAGTCAGGCGAATACATTTATGCCGTAAACGAAACTCGGGATGGAATGGTTTCCGCGTATCGTCTTCAGGAAGACGAACTCGTGTTCATAAACACCGTATCTACCGGGGGCGCCTTACCCTGCCATCTCGCGGCAACGTCAGACTGGTTAGCCGTAGCAAACTACGGCAGCGGGAACCTCGCGACTTTTGCCTTACGCGATGGCACTCTTGGTGAACGTATCGATTCTGTGCAGCACATAGGTGAAGGCCCCATGCGAAAGCGTCAAACCGAAGCACACGCGCACCAGACATACCTGATAGACAACAGCATCTTTGTGCCGGATCTTGGCAGCGATAGACTGTACCGATATAAAATTGATACTGATGGTAAATTTGTTGGCAATCCCCTGGTGGCAGACCTCACCCCGGGGGCTGGCCCCCGCCATGTGGACCACCATCCTAAGCTGCCAATTGTGTATCTGATCAATGAACTCGGTAATACCATCAACGTACTGGACACAAGCACGCTTACCGTCCAGCAAACAGTACCCACCATACCTGACGATTATGATGAGGTAAGTACAACGTCCGAGGTCGCAGTATCTGCAGACGGCAAGTTTGTTTACGGCAGCAATCGTGGTCATGACAGTATCGTCAGCTTCGCGGTTGATAATTCCGGCCGACTTTCGGAATCACAGTACACGTCAACCGAAGGACAGTGTCCTCGCCACTTTACTTTGGACCCCAGTGGAAAGTGGTTACTGGTTGCAAACCAGAATACAAACAACGTAAAAGTATTCTCTCTGAATAACGGGCGCCCCGCCGACATCGTTAGCGATAGCAGCGTGCCCCGACCCGTCTGTATCCATTTTCTAAACAGCACCTAGCTGAGCTCGCGAAGTCGCAAAGCACTGGACCTTTGTGTCGCATCTGTCTACTGTGGTGTACTGTGGGAACAAGAAATCCAAGGTATGGCAATAGCCGACAAAGAATCCAACCAACTAGATTATCCAAAGCTGGTCATCATCGGCATATTGAATATGGCGCAGACCTTTCCAGCTGCGTTTACGGGTACCGCATTACCGTTCCTGTTTAGAAAGGAGGGCCTACCGCTGGAAATGTTCTGGTTGCTCGCATTGCCAACCATGCCTACGTGGTTACGTTGGCTCATGGCACTAGCAGTAGACAACTTCGGTAGCGAGCGTTTTGGTCATCGCAAGAGCTGGATTGTGCCCTGCACATTGGTGGGGACAGCCGCGTATGCGCTACTCGCGTTTATTCCACCCTCGCTACCCGCTGTGCATCTGATCGTCGCCATCCTGCTGTTCAAGTCATTTGTGCTAATTGCCCAGGACGTCACTATCGACGCTTACGCGGCTGAAAACATGACCGATCGAGAGCGAGCTCCTGGCACCGCTATTATCAACTGGCTCGCAGGAATTGCCGGAGTTTTAGGGACCGGAACCGTGGCGCTAGTCGAAACGTTTGGTTGGCGGCCAACGATGCTTGCCGCCGCCGTCCTGATGCTAATCGCCGCAACACCGGCAATGCTAAGACCAGAGCCGCCGATCCCTGAGGCTCGCAAAAAGCGCCAGGCTAAGGGCCAACGAGCCAGTCTCATCAAAACCTTCAAACGCCCTGAATCTGGTTACATATTACCCTTCGCATGGTTCTGGGGGTTCGGCGCGGGCTTCATGGGCACCATGCTTGGGCCTTTCTACGCAGATAAAGGTTTAACGCTGACCGAGTTCGGCATTCTGTCCCCGATCTCGCACCTGGCTGGTTCTACACTAGCCGCTGTCACGACGCCTTTGCTGGTTTCACGATTTGGTTTACGTAGCACCGCAATGGTTGGTGTTGCGATACTACCTATTGAAGGCGCCATGTTTTGCATGTTCGCATTAACGTCACTGCCACCCTTACCTCTGTTGATCGTTATGGTCTCCCTGCTCGGTTTTATGACCGCGCTCTTTACTTACCCGGTTACCATCTCTCGTTATCGCTGGGCATCGAAGGCTCAAGCAGGCACCGATTACGCATTGCAATCGAGCCTTGCGGGTCTAGGGGTCTGGATGGCGGGATCGGTGTCAGGACTCATTGCTTCACAGGTTGGTTGGATTTACTTCTTCCCAATCGCCACAACCATCGCGCTGACCGCCGGGATCATCTATGTAGGCAAATTCAATCGTATCGAAGAGCTGGTTCAGGAGCGCGAGCTCGCAGAGCTTGAACGCTCAGCGTGAGGGCGGCGCGTCACCAAGAACGGCAATGCGATGTAGCTCTCGCGCCCCCAAGAAGTCGGCGGCAGCCGCATGTTGGATGCAGCGCTGATCCCATATTGCCAATGTGCCGGGCTCGTAACGTACCCGCGCCTGATATCGCTCTCGGGTACAGTGGGCAAACAAAAACTCCAGCAAGGCTTTCCCTTCCCGTGGTTCTAGCTGAACCACACTTTGCGTGTAGTTAGCGTTCACATAAAGAGCTTTTCGCCCCGTCTCCGGATGCGTAATGACTATTGGATGGACCACTGAATCTTTGGAGTACATCGGGTCGATGATGCGACCATCATGTCTTGCGTCGAGCGGTTCAATAAACGCCTTCATTGCATCAGATAAATCCTCGTAGGCTTTGTACTGTGAAGCGAACAACGTATCGCCGCCCACAGAGGGCATTTGTCTCGCCAACAACACGGTGTACTTGGGAGGAACTTGCTTCCAACTGGCATCAGTGTGCCAGTTCTCTGCTACGAGCGGGTTCTCGGGGTTGGCGGCCACTCTAAGCACGTCATCGAATCCTCCAAAACCCGCAAACCCGTGAACATCAAGATCGCCCCATCGCATGCCGAACTCACGCAACTGCGGGACTGTGAGGTGCGCCTGGCCATGCAGCGCGAGCACTCCAACCTCCATGAGAAGCTCGTGAAGTTGATCAAAGGTTGGGTCGTCGAGCGACGCTAAATCGATACCCCGCACTTCAGCGCCAAGGGCTCCACTCAACGCCCGTGCGTCCATGTCTAGATGCTGCGTAGTATCTTTCATGTAGCTTCCCCCTAGCCAGCGTGAATCATTCTACCAATTGAACCTGTCGCATGTCTGCTCATGACTTTGCACGAATCCAAGCCATCCACTATTCTAGCCGCATCATTCATCGGTACCGAAACGTGTCACTTAAGTTTAAAAAAGACGAGAACCTGAGTGGGAATCCAAACGCTGCAAACCAGGGTTTTGGTCGACTGGACACGAGTCCTATAACGCACTTCGACCCGCAAACCGCGCGAGATGATGCCTGCCAGTTTTTCGAAGAAAACGGGTTCGTCGTACTAAGCCAATGCCTGAACAATCAAGAGCTTGAACATCTCAACGAGTTTTTCGATCGAGCCCAAACGGAACATCCAGCACGCTGGGGCATAACCGATGATCGCAAGACATATCATGAAGGTGCAGGCCTGATTTTCTCGCAACCGCTGCTCGACTACCCGGAGCTCGACCCCTATACACAGCACCCACGCTCATTTCCTCTTGTCGCGTATTTGTTTGGCGGCGAACAGCACGTGCGCTTTAGTGAATTCAATTTCAGGGAAGCGCCAAAGGGTGCCGGATTCGGAGCCATGAGCTTCCATCATGACGCCACACTGGGAGATCGTTTCGAACGTCAACCCTATTACCCTTGTGACTGGTTGTGTGCTGTGCACTACCTGACCGACGTGGACGAAACCACGCCGTCCTTTTGTGTGGTTCCACAAAGCAATCGTTTCGAAACGCTGCAAGAAGCTTTTGAAGAATTAGGTGAGTACTATAGTGAGGTGCCTATCTTTGGTCCCGCCGGCACCTGCGTGCTATACGACACGGCAACCTTCCATACCCGTTTTGATGGCGACGGCAAGAAAAGCAGACGCACATGGCATCAGTACTATGCAAGGGGTGGCTGGCTACCCAGCTTTCTGCCAGAACTGCCGAACTACGTGAGGCCGCCGACACCAGTGTTAACCAATTGGAATCTCTTCCCAGAACGACTTGCCATGCATCCAGACCCAGACAAACGCCTATTCTTCTCGCACTGGAATACTGCACAGTGTGAATGGGTTGCGTCGGGTTTTGACCCGGAGGTACGTCACAACATGCCAAGAGGAGAGCACTAGGCCTCGTAGTCCATTACTCACTATCCCAGTACTCTCTCATCTCCACGCAAAAGAACGAAGCAGTCCAACCAATCATCACGAGTCCCATTAGCGACTCGAGCCCCGTTAGAAATCTAAGCAAACCGGTCGACTCAATGTCACCGAAGCCCCGTGAGGTGCAGGTGGTGCACCAGCCACACCGACAATCATTCTGGTTCGATGCAGGAACCCAAGCTTAGGCAACAACTGTGACAGTATGCTGCGAAGGCACTCGTAGTCAATTACAACTACGACTGCAATCACCAAACTATTGGCTAAGATCGACCATCCTATAGAATTCATACACTTTTGCTAGCCAGTAAGCGATTTTACGTGATGCTAACACAGGTCTATAGTATGACATTCATCCAGTAGGGGGGTGGTTCATGGCAAGCAGCGCATTCAAGCCGGTTACTTTCCGGCCTGAAATAGAAGAACTAGTCCGTTTTGTAGAAGACACGGACCCGGCCAACATGATCGAGGCAGCGGTGGACAAGCTGCGCAGCGGGCTGGAGCCGCGAGTGCTACTGACTGCCAATGCACTAGCCATCGCACGCTCCACCGAAGTACCTGGACAACATCACGGTGGTCCAATACACCCGGTGTGCGGTATTCACGCAGTACATGGAATTTCGCAACGCCTGCAGGGTGAACTTGCGATGCTGCCACTTATTCAGCATACCGTACTGTGCAACCACCATGTTCACTCACCCTATATGGGACCCTACCGCATGTCGGAGCTTGAACCGATGCAGGGCTCTAGGAAAATTGCCTCCGGTATTCGCGCTCACAACGTCATGTTTGAAATGGAGTCGTTAGGCAATAACGAGTCCGAAGCAATTAAAGCGACCAAGGACGTATTCAACAAGGCAGTGGTTGCCATGGAAGGACCGATTGCCGAACGCTTTTATCTTTGGCTTATCGGTCGCGTGTCTCACGGTGAGTTACTCGATCTATTACTACCCTTGGGAATCAGCCGAAACAACTGGGACGACCACTATTATTTGTATCCGACGTTTACTGCCCGTGCCCTCGACTGTATCGGATGGGAGTGGGCAGACATTATGCTTCGACCGGCAGTACGCTATCAGGCGCGACTCATGCCGGCACTCTATATCGGCGATCCTCTAGACTTCGAGTGGGTTGAGGGATTACTGGAAGAATACAAGCTACTTGAAATTGATATCCCAACCACAAGCTCTGCTGCAGAGACCGAACGCATCGGGAAACTAGGCATGACCCTGGCACATTATGCGAATTATTTCGACACAATAGAGCCAATCGCTAAGGCGCTCGCCGACGGCCTATCGCTCGAAGGAGCTGGCGAAGCGATATCCATAGGTGCTGCAGCATCCTACCTGAGCACAAGCTATGGAAATCCCATGGATGCGCACCTGCATACGGGAATCAGCAATCGCCGTTATGTACTCCGGCAACAAGGCGTCAGCCTGAAAAACAAGTTACTCGGTTTGCTGACAGAGTTCACCGGTCCCGAGGTGTTACTCGGGGCGAGGAAGTTTGACTGGGGTTGCAACATCGAACCGGACAGCACTGCTTCGCTCCCTGAGCGCAGCCAGGATCAGTTGCTGGAAGCGATTGTGAAAAGTATTGATGGGCAACCGCTAATCAGATGGGCTGAACTAGTGAGCCCGGCGAATACGGTGCCACCAGAGGGAGTGAAAGAAACTGTGGCATTAGCTCGCCAGTACGCAGAAAGAGGCTACGAGCCTGAACCCTATTTCAATCGGCTCGCAGAAATCGCCTGCCGTGATGACTATACAGAGATGCACTCGCTCAAGCACTTTCAGGCAATTGTGGACGAGTACTATACGACACGCGAACCGTATCGCTGGGTACACATCGCCTCGGCTGCCAAGTCAGCGGCGATTATTCAACTCGGTCGTGAACATAGCGTCTATCGACAAGCCAAGGAACTGATAGCGGCCTAATGCTAACGTGATACCTAAGGGGTGCCCTGTGTATCCGCCTTATTTTTCGCTAGGCGGCGATGGGTGTGGTACACAATTGCGCAGCACAAACTTCCAACTGCCATCCACTCGCTGCAAGGCATCCAAGTACTTACGCCTGACACCCACACCGTTATCGCGGAAAATGATCAGATCTGATTCCATCGTGGCGTCGTCCTGGTCGCCTTCGATCACAAAATTTGTAGTCCAATGCTGCGCATTTGGAGCGCCCATTGATTCGACCATAGCAATCAATGAGTCTCTTCCAGACACATCACAGTTGGGTGGCGCGTAAAATCGACCGTGTTCGGTAAACGTATCCGTCCATGCCTTGGCCTGCCTCAGGTCAATTGCCTGATTGTAGCGACTCACTAGTTCGACAATCTCTACTCGGTCCTCAGGGGTTAGTGACATGGCCGAGTCCTGATTCAAATTTTTTATCAACCGTGACAATGCGACTAACGATAAGCCACCTCCCATCAACTTTCTTGTAAGTGTCATTGTAAATACCGGTGGCCGCTACCCGTCCTTCATAGTACACCGCGAAGTACATGGATCCCTTCGCATCAGTATTGGTGCCTTCAATAATATGATTGGCCGTCCAATGCAGAGAGTCGTGTGGGTCAGATGCATTATCAAGGCTTTGAAAGAGTGCCTCACGACTGATCGTGGTGTTATCCTGACCGACGTACTGATAAACAGCGTCCTCAACATAACAATCAGCGCGCATCCGGGCATCTCGTCGATCAACAGCGTGCCCATTACGATCAATCATTGCCAGAATCGAAATCCTATCATCGGTACTCAGCGCTTCATCATCTAACAACGGCAATGGGAACGGATTGGCACCTGTATAACTGAGAAGATCAATTTTCCACTGTTCGTCGGATTGCTTAGTGAGCTCGCCGCTTAGGTGCCCGGCGGCCAACACTTCCCCACCATGTTGAATCGTCGTGAACGCCGCCGTTACGCGGACATTAGATCCTTCTCCTTCAGCAACCACCCCGTTTAAAAGGTGTCTTGAGTTCTGCTGGTCAATCGCAGCAATCTCTTCACACCCAAGTGAAGAGTCGCCGATTACAAGTGATCCTTTAGGACTGAAAAGCACGGCAGCGCGAAGACCATCTCCCGCATCCATAGCGTGGCAATAGCGGGACATCACCTCCGTGATAGCAAGGCGATCAGCAATACTAATAGACATAGCGGCAATCCCTCAAAGACTGGCTAGTTCAACCGCTTTGCCGGTACGCGCCGATTCAAAAATACCAAAGATGAGTTTCATCGAACCGAGGATCGCTTTTCCACTACTAATCGGCTCTTTACCTTCCTGGCAACATTCTGCGAAATGCAAAATTTCATTTGTGAAGCAGTTGTTGGTGGGCATACCATGATTGCCTGGGTCAAGTGGAACGAAGTGGCCCATAATATCTTCCATGCCCTTCACTTCCCTCGCGTCGGGATCTCGCCGTTTTACCGGTACTGTTTCTGGCGTGTCTCTCTTCGGTGAGGACACTACAACAGGACCAAAGTGATCGCCTTGATAAATTGGTCGCTGCGACAGCGTGTATAGGGATCCTTCGTCACCAAACAGTGTATAGCCTTGCCCCACAGGTGACCTGGGTGCGCACCAGAGACACAACACAGTTCCTACGGCACCATTTTCGAACTCGAGTGTCGCACATATCATATCCTCGCCACCGTTTTTCATTCGGGGTGATACCGACTTGACCACACCGGTGACGGTCTTCACATCACCGATTAGGTACCTCACAAGATCCGTTTCATGAATCGTATTGGTCATGCCAACACCACCTCCGGCCTTGCCATCAAGCATCCAGTGCCCTTCGCGCAGTATTCCAACGCCATGCAACACAGTTTCAATGCGTGCAGCCCGGATCGTCCCCAGTTCTCCATCGTCAAGCAGTTGCTTTACGGCCTTCGCAGCAGGTGAAAACCGCAATAGGTTCGCTATCATCAAGGTCACGCCCGCCTCGTCAGTGGCGGCAATCATGTCTCGACATTCCTGTACATCATTACCCATCGGTTTTTCGACTAGGATATGTTTGCCAGCTTCGGCAGCAGCAATTGTCATTTCTGCATGAGTATCGTGATTAGTACAAATGTCTACGGCATCTATGTCGGCTTCCCTGAGCATCTTCTTGTAGTCGACATAGATGTCACTGACATTGGCCTGTTTGGCACGCTCCTGCGCTGCCTCTTCAAAAATATCGCAAACAGCAGTGAGTTTTACTTCATCCGAAAATTCCGCGTACGCGGGTAAATGTTGCCTGGATATTCCGCCGGTTCCTATGAGTCCGACCTTGAGTGGTTTTGACATTGGCGCCCCCCTTTTCTTTACTAAGATACTCTTAATCGTGAGTAGTTTTCTATAGATCTTTCTTATCATTCTATATCTAGATGCGAAGAGATATTTAAGAATCGACGTTTGATACTTTAGCCTCTCCCACGCAGACCATAGATATGAAATCGCTTCTAACACCCGACGAACAATTCAAGAATCTTGCCAAATTACCCTTGGAACCTCACTATTTTTAGATCAACAACGAAGAAGGTGGTCGCCAGAGGATGCACTACCTAGACGAGGGTCCAAAAGATGGTTCATTTTTGCATTCGGGCGATCAGACAATCCTCAGGACGAGGTCGCCGAGGCATTCAGTCACGCTCACTAAGCTTCACATTGTAAACCAGCAACAATAGATACTACACGTCTTCAATCGCAATCGCTCTAATCCAGGTCCCTTCCATCTGTTCTACATTAAGCGGCATACTCATAAAAAAAACACGTTCTTGGGTCAGTGATTCGATATTGGAAAGCGGATAGGCAATGGGGATGTTGTTGCCAGTCATAGCCCTGTGCGTCGGACAGTTATCTGGCTCCGGCTCCTTCATTTTGGTTTCCCACCCGATTCCCGGTACGCCAACAGCAAGCATTTTGATTTTCATCTCTTCCGCGAGCCAGTATGCAGTATCACCATCAATCCAGGGCGAATCATCCGCATGGGGACTGCCCATCAATACAATGTCTCCTTTCTGCACATTTCCAAGGTGCTCTGGTAGGATGGGCTCACCTTTCAGATCATCGAAGAAGCACACGGCCGCTTCACCATAATAAGTATCGATAGGCATCTCCCACAACCCCAGCATGCCGTCCGGCAGATCCGACCAGTTGTCGTTGTGGCCAATACCGAGCTGAATATGTGAACCATGGTGACCACTTGGAGGGATAGGCCATACAGGATCTCCCGCCTCGTGGCCGACCAGCTGTTCTATCGAACTATCATCAGGATTAATCTGGTCTTCTAGGTACCAAGGCAGGTTATAAACGTCTGGAGACCCTTCATCTACACTTGTGTCCAACCTATAAACAGTAGATTCAAACTTCGCACTAAGTTCGACTACTCTATAATTATTAAGATCTATCATATCTCCTCCTAAGCTTCTTCGAACGCTATCGCGCGGGTGAAACTTGCTTCCATTTTTGTCATACGTAGCGGCAGACTGACATAGAAGACACGATCTTTAGTTAACTTATCGATATTAACTAACGGTTGTACAATGGGGACGTTGGCACCCAATAGCACTCGTTTCACTGGCGAGTTCCCAGGCGCCGCAGCTTTCTGTAGGTACTGCCACAATATCCCAGGCCCGATGCCAATCATCTTGATTTTCCGGTCCAATACCAGCCATGAGCAGGTTTCGGCGGAAAGCCAGGGTCTCTCCAAATCCTCAAACGGACTGGCTAAGAGGACCACGTCACCTTTTTCGACATGAGTCAGGTGTTCTGGCCTGATCTCAACACCACAGGGATCACCTTCATTTACCCGACCAACAGGATAGTCGCCACGCTTGGTTGCAGCTTTAGACTTCAGATTTTTCAGATTACATACCGCAGCTGGACCCATGAAAGTTTTTACAGGCATCTCCCACAATCCTTTCATATCGTCCGGAACACCGGACCAGTGACTGATATGACCGCCACCGCCCTGAACATGCACGCCATGGTGTGTGCTCTGTCGTTCCTGGGACCACACTTCGTCGCCACCAGGAGGTGCTGCGTATAATTTGAACAGGGAGTTATCCCCGGGAAATCTACCCTCGCGCATTACCCAAGGCTTGCCGTTCGGATCGATGTTACCTTCAAGCAGCGTGCCATCAACCAGATAAGACCTGGCTTTAAGTCGCGGGCTCAGATCGACTGGTTTCAAGCCCTCTAAACTAAACATGATTTTCCTTCTAGCTATTTCAAATGAAGCTAGTGTAGCTTCGTCCCATTCAGAAAGTAAAACACATGGAAAATCAAATTAGGTACACTGTCTCTTTTTTTGCGAAGGCCAGTTATGGAAGAAAAAATATACCCAGCCCTAAGTGATAAAGAAACTGTCTACTTGCCAGCACCGTTTGAGGTGTCAGGTAAGTTGCGACCACGAATCGACGAAATGGCCCTATAGGATGTCGTTAACAGCATGTACCAGCCTGGGGGCAGACTTATTCTTTCGCACGGCAATGCCGGAAAACGATACGGATATGGAAAACTTCGGTTGCTCAGTTGCGGCCTCCAAGCTTCAACCTGTTTTATGAAGCTAATTAACCTTAAGGGGACTCCTGTAGAGATCGGATACCAGCATGGTGAGCTATTGCGGGAACAGGTCAGGAGAGTCTGGAAGTTCTACAGCGAGACACTATTTAATAGTCGGCTGGCACAGCTGAAAGAATATGGCTACAATTTTCTCAAGGTAGTAAGAGAATTCCACAGCGACTACGCCACCGAGATGGCAGCATTGGCTGAAGGCGCAGGACTTGCCTCGTGGCAGATCGCCGCACTGAACGCCAGAACTGAAATCCTCCACAACCTAACAGACATAGACGTTGGTGAATGCACCGCCATGTACTTACCCTACACCCGAATTCTTGGACAGAACTGGGACTGGATGGAAGAGCTGGAACCGCTCGTCGTGGTGATGCACATTGAACGTGCTGACGGCCATCGAATTCTACAAATGACTGAACCAGGTATCATCGGCAAGATCGGCTTGAATTCGAACGGAATGGGCGTCTGTCTGAATATGATTCGTGGTGGTGCTAGAACCGACTCTGTGCCTGTACATATTATGCTCCGCGCGATACTAGACGCGGACAGTATAGACGAGGCGCTGGATATCCTAGGTAACGCCCAAGGTACCTGCAGCAATATTCTGATGGCAGACGATCAAGGGAGTTCAGTGGATCTGGAACTGGCCAAACAAAGTTCAACTATTGTCGACTATGCTGGCGAAAGCCCCATACATACGAATCACTACCTGAGTTATCTACGAGAAAGCATCGACGTTTCAAAACAAGAATCGTTTCCTAATTCCACTGCTCGGTTTGCCCGCGCCAAGGCATTAATTCAACAATTTGAGTGTCACGCAGGTATGGAGGAACTCCAGTCGATTCTAGGAGACACCGAAGATCCAACTTATCCAATCTGCCGTGATTACCTTCCATCATCTGGTCACCGTGTTGGTACTGTCGCGTCCGTCATGATGGATCTACCAGGCAGAGCCTTGCACGTGACACGGGGCAATCCTAGTCTGAACCCATACACTCGTTTCTTACTCTAGCCTGAAACTAACATGACAATGTACTTACGCCAGGTCTGCCTTGTTGCACAAAAACTGGAACCGGCAATCGTCGCGCTAAACTTCGTCTTGGGGATCGAGCGATGTCATGTGGACCCGGGAGTCGGCAAATGGGGACTGGAAAACACACTCATGGCTGTCGGCACCAATTTTCTGGAGGTAGTCGCTCCCATTGAAGAGAACACCGCTGGTGGTCGTTACCTTGAGCGACGGGGTGGCGACGGTGGATATATCCTTGTGTGCCAGGTTGACAGCCAGATACACCAGAACCAATGTCGCAGTAACGCTGCCGGTCTTGATGTTCGCGTCGCCTTCCACAGTGATCGAGATCACTATCATCTGATGCAGTTGCACCCCGCCGATCTGAACAACGCCATGTGGGAAATCGATTGGGATGACCGGGCAGAGATCGACGGCGTATGGGAACCGGCAGGAAGCAATGCCTGGAAGGATCATATTAGAAGTGATGTAACTACTGACCTGACCGGGGTCGAGTTGCAGAGTGACGACCCACAGCGGGACGCTAAACAGTGGGGCGCTATCGCCGGTATCAATGTGGAGCAATCAGCAGACGGTTTTCGTTTGCCCATGGCAAACGGTGAGTTACGGTTCGTACCTGACAGAGACGGACGTAGCGCTGGTCTCGCCGGCGTCGATCTGACCGTCATCGAACGACAGCGGATTCTGGAAGCAGCCAGGGCAATCGACGGCTACCGGGACGACCATTGCGTCGAACTATGCGGCACCCGGTTCTATCTACAGGACAGGTCTTAGGCCACTACGGTATACTCCGGCGCTTTCTCGACCTAAACCAAGGTGAATATATGAAAGTCGGTGACCGACTGGCGGCGTTGCTGCTGGAAAATGGGGTAGACAAGGTATTTGGTGTGCCCGGAGGGCAGACGCTGCCTCTGTATGAAGGTATCAGCAAGTTTCAGGGTGCCATTGAACACGTTCTCATGCGCGATGAGCGCAGTGCTGGTTACGCAGCGGATGCCTATGCCAGACTGACCGGTAAGACCGGTGTTTGTGACGGTACCGTTGGTCCCGGCGCCACCAATCTGGTTTCGCCCCTGGCTGAAGCACATTGTTCCTCTATTCCGCTGATTTGCATCATCTCCGATGTGGCGATGGCATGGGAACATCGACGTACCCGAGGTAACGCATCCCAGGCGATGGATCAGATGGAAATGTTCAGGCCGGTAAGTAAGTGGCAGGTTCGCATCACCGATCCGAAATCCCTCGATAACATCATGGATCATGCATTTCGTGTAGCGACGTCCGGTAAGCCAGGCCCGGTAGTGGTTTGTATCCCCGAGGATGTTGCTGGTAAGGACTTTGAATTTCGTGACCCGGTAACAGGACGCGATGGTGCCACCTACCCCGCGACCCGCAGCGCACCAGACCCTGAATCCGTCGACCAGGCAGTGGCTGCATTACAAAAAGCAAAGCAGCCCATCCTGATCATTGGTGGCGGTGCACATATCTCGGACGCCGGTGAGCAGGTGCGCGAGTTAACGGAACTACTAAACATACCCGTCGTCACTTCGATTTCCGGCAAAGGGATTCTCAGTGAAGATCACGCCAACAGTTTTGGCGTGACTGGCACATTTGGAAGTCCTGTCGCCAGAGACCTGGTGATGCAGGCAGACCTCGCCTTCTTTATCGGCTGTAAAGCAGGCCAACTGACAACCTATACCTATCGGTGCCCCCGCAGAGATACGCAGATTATTCATCTGGACAACGACCCGGAAGAGATTGGTCGCAATTACACCAACAGCATCGGCCTTGTTGCCGACGCACGTCTGGGCCTTGATGCAGTACTGACAGGTCTTGGCAAGAAGGCCGGCACCTATAGCTGGGATTTCGAGGCACCCGAGGCACAATACGAAGCCTGGTACGCCGAGAATACGAACCCGGATCAGGCGGACAACAAACCCATAAAACCTCCCACCGTTATGGGTATCGTCAATCAGGTCTTGTCCGATGACGACGTGGTAGTTTGCGACGCCAGCCTTGCCTCAGGCTGGGCCGCCTCGTATCTAAAATTCTCAAAAGCCGGAAGACGCATGATGGCCCCTCGCGGTCTTGCGGGCCTTGGCTGGGGTTCGCCCGCCGCAGTAGGTGCGTCACTGGCGCTCAAGGGGAAGAAGCGTATTCTACATTTCGCCGGCGATGGTGGTTTCAGTTATTCCATGCAGGAAATGGAAGTCATGTCGAGATACAAACTGCCGGTTTTGACGATACTGCTTAACAACGACACCTTGGGTTGGATCAAGCACGTACAACGCGATTACTACGATCAGAACTACGTGTCCACAGACTTCTCTCATGTAAACTTCTCGGTTGCCGCAAGCGGCTTTGGTCTTCGCACGTATCGTGTGAATGATCTATCTGAACTTCGAGAGTGTCTGGACCAGGAAGCAAACCCACAGGGACCAGCGCTCATTGAGGTGATCTCTGATCAGTGGACATCACCTGTACAATCACTCTAGCCTGACAACAGGAAGGAGAGGCATTATGAAACTAAAGGGACAGGTAGCTCTCGTCACCGGTGCCGCAAGAGGCATCGGTCTTGCCCACGCTGTAAGACTCGCGAAACTGGGTGCCGATGTCGTGGTTAACGACATCAATCTTGAATCTTTCAAGGAGTTCGATGAATCTCTTGAAGCGGAGTCCGTGGTGGCACTGCTTGAAAGTCAAGGTGTTCGTGCAATGGATATTGAAGCCAATGTCTGCGATGAGCAGGATGCCAAAGGCATGATAGATCAAGCGGCTGCTGAATTCGGGCGACTGGATATTCTCGTGAACAACGCTGGGGGGATTGCCGGTCTCGCCAAGGAAAGTTATGCGGCAACTGTTTCAGACGAAGACATCAGAAATACGATCGATCGTAATCTGATGGGCACTGTCTATTGCAGCCAGGCTGCCGCGGTGCACATGAAGGCCGCCAACTACGGTCGAATAGTTAATACGTCCTCCCAGGCAGGCATGCGTGCTCAGCCTAACGGCAACTATGCCTCCTATGGCATGGCCAAAGCGGGCGTCATTTCCTGGACTCAGTATCTGGCGCAGGAGTTAGGGCGCTACAACATTACCGTTAACGCGCTGTCACCCGCTTACGTTGCCACCGAACGCCTGATGCGACAGTCCTTTGGTGAGATCACCGACGTCAGAAGACAGTTAAAGGTACCGCTGGACCGTCTCGCAGAACCTGATGATATTGCCAAGGTCATGGAGTTTTTCGTCACCGACCTTGGCGACTACGTAACGGGACAGACCATATCCGTCTGTGGTGGCGCTATTAATTTTTAACGCAACAAGCCTGTCTTAAAGTGGATAAAATAAGGCGCGAGGAGTTCCGCGAACGAGGTGTGGTTGCCCTGCGCGCGGCAGTGTCACCAACTGAGCTAAACATCCTCCGCCAGGCATTCGACTGGTCTATCGCTAATCCGGGGCGTAACGCCAGCTCGATAAAACCTGGGACACCAGGGAAACTCTACAACGACCTCACTAATCCAGACAGCTTTTCCACCTACGTCGATACCAACACAAAAACGGGTATCCCGACAATGGTGAGCCAGCTGTGGGGTAAACCCGAGGTCTGGTTCATGTACGAGCAGGTATTCCTGAAGACCGGTGGTTCCGAAGCTTCTGCGCCACGGACACCATGGCATCAGGACCTACCCTACCTGCCCGTCACCGGGAACGATCTCGCCGTGGTATGGATACCTTTCGAGTCGCTCGACGCCACCGAGTCTCTTGAGTTCATAGTCGGCTCTCATCATGGCACGCTTTACAACGGTTCCCGCTTCAGCGCCGAGGACCCAACGACACCGCTCTACGATACCGGTGAACTGCCCAGGCTACCTGACATAGAAGCCAATCGTGATGCGTACGACATTGTTTCCTTTCCCGTTGACCCGGGAGACCTGATTATTTTTCATCCCGGGATGCTGCATGGAGGTGCCCCTACTGCGCCTGGCAAACAGCGCAGCACACTGACGCTTCGATACTTTGGTGAAGACGCGCAGGTGGCGCTTCGCCCAAACGATACACCGGCCATGCTTGAACGCATCCGCGCAAAGCAATCCGTAATACATCCGCTGCAGATCGTGAAGCTACAGGGAAATGGCGCCCAGTTCCGACACGAGAAATTTTCCCTATGCCTCCCCTAACGTGATTAGCGTGCACTCTGCTTACTGACTGAATCGAGCAGGAACCGCATCATGAATGACGTAACAGGCAAAGTAGCAATCGTCCCCGTTGGGGCGAGCGATATTGGGCGCACCTCAAGCATATTGTTAGCAACATCAAAACCTAGCGTGGTCGTCACTGACATCGACGAAAATGCCGCTGCCGAGACCGCGGAGAAAATAAAAAGAAATAGCGACCAGGCGGTGTCAATACACCAGGATGTTGTCGATGAGTCTCGCTGGCAGGAGGTGATTGATACAGCAAACAGCGCATTTGGCGCCCTTAACATACTTGTTAACAATGCAGGACTGAGCGGCGCAGAAATAGATTCCCATGCAGCTGGAGACCTCGCATCCTGGCGCAGAGTAATGGAAGTTAATCTGGACGCGGTCTACCTTGGCTGCTGCGCCGCCGTCGCTGCAATGCGCAAGGATGGTGGCTCTATCGTGAACATCTCATCCATTTACGGCATAGTTGGCGGAGCAGGTCCCGCCTACAACGCCTCCAAAGGAACGTGTGCGGTTACTGACCAAGTCTGTCGCCTCGCACTGTGGCGCTGAAGATTACAAGATACGCGTCACCTCAATGCATCGGGGCTACATTTGGAAACCCATGGTTCGCAGCATGGTCCAGGGTGATCCGGATGCCGAGCCACAGCTCTATGAAGACATGGTACAAAAACATCCCATTGGTCGACTGGGAGAGGCAGAAGATATCGCCCGTGGTGTTTTGTTCCTTGCGTCGAATGACGCCAGCTTTATCACAGACAGCGAACTTGTCATCGACGGAGGATTCACTGCCGTTTAGTTTTTCGTTCGCGGTCGAAACCAATTTTCGCTATATTCCACCCCCATGACTAAGCATGAAAGTTTCTTGAAAGGTATAAAGGTACTCGACCTGTCCGAGGGGATCCCGGGCCCCTTCTGCGCCAAGCTACTGGCCGATTTGGGTGCCGACACAATCAAAGTAGAGCGACCCGATAGCGGAGACATTAGTCGATCGTTCGGTCCGTTTCCAGATGATGATCCGCATTTAGAAAAGAGTGCGAGCTTTTTCTACCTGAACACCGGTAAACGCGGCATGGTGCTCGACATCACTTCACCTGCCGCGCACAGAACGCTCGAATCTCTGGTACAGCAGTACGATGTGATCATCGGTTGTGAGCGACTTGCCAGTGCAGGGATCGGTTACGATGAAATCAGGTCCTGGAATCCAAATGCCATCTTTACCTCGGTTACCAGTTTCGGGGATGACGGACCATACGCCGAGTTTGAGACCTCCCATCTCATCAATTGTGCAATGAGTGGTTGGGCGCAAATGTGTGGCATACCCGAGCGCGAACCAATCCAGGCAGGTGGATCCACCCCGGAAATGCTGACCGGTGCCTATGGAGCTACCGCGACGCTGTTAGCTGTCCTCGGGCGTTCTCGTCACGGGGCTGGTGACTACATAGAGGTCAGCTTACATCAGGCTACTATTTGCGGTGGGCAGATTCTTAGCTTGTTCTATGAGTATCGCGACCTCATCCCATCACGTTATTCCAGCCTCGGTGCGGCGGCCGGTGGATGTTACATGCTTCCCACGGAAGAAGGGTATCTCGGACTGAATGCATTGACCCTGGACCAATGGCACTTGCTGTGCAGGTTTATGGGACGGGAAGATATTGCGACTAACCCACACTACGAAGACATAAACTGGGCTAGACCGGATGAGCGGCTGGAGGAAATCCGTGAGATCTTTCGAGCAGCACTGACCGGCAGATCAGCGACGGAGATCTTTCACGAAGCCCAGGCGGCAAGAGTTCCCTTCGGTCTAGTTCCAGACCTCGCGGCGTTGTCAGAGCTTCCCCCACATGTTGAGCGGGCATTCTTTCAGGAGATCGAGCATCCTGTCTGTGGAACAGTGAGGGTGCCAAGCGTGCCATTTAAATCCACTGCAACGGCCGTTCAGATTAATCGCCCACCGCGGCTGGGGGAACATACACAAGAAATTCTCGAAGAGCTACCAGAATCGAAACCATCTTCCGGTAGCAACAGCGATGAACCCAATCCACTGCCGCTAAAAGGACTTCGGGTTCTGGATCTGTCCATGTATTTTGCAGGTCCATCCCTAGCGCAGATTCTTGCCGATGCTGGTGCAGACGTAATCAAGATCGAGTCTATCCAGCACATTGATGGCTGGCGCCGCGCCGGTGGACAAGGGCCGGACGGCTTACCAACCTGGGAGGCCTCGCCCTATTTCAACTGGATCAACCGCAACAAACGCGACGTCACGCTGAACCTTAAAGATCCGCGAGGTGCGGAAGTCGTGAAAAAACTGGCTCGCGATGCGGATATTCTGCTGGAAAACTACACACCGCGCGTCATGGAGAGTTTCGGGCTTGGCTATGACCAGCTCAAGGAAATCAACGAGCGCCTGATCATGATCTCTTTATCCGGGTTCGGCGCCGACGTTTCCTGGCGCGACTATGTGGCTTTCGGCATGTCGACGGAGCAGATGTCAGGTGTCTGTCATCTAACCGGTTACGAGGATGGTGAGCCGCTATTTACTGGCACCACAGGTGGCGATCTTCTGGCCGGGGTAATGGGCACGGTCGACGTGCTTGCGGCGCTCTGGCAGAGGGAACAAACTGGGATCGGTCAGTACCTGGACTTCAGTCAGATAGAAGCCTGCAATATGTATGTCGGTGATGCGATGACCGGCTGGTTTCTTGCGCAAAAAGATCCTGGCCGCCGGGGCAACTACCATCCACAGTACGCGCTTCAGGGTACCTACCCATGCAGGGATGACGGCTGGATCGCCATTTCGTGTAAGACTAAAGCGCAATTCAAACAGTTGTGCACCAAGGCGGGTATTGATGAACAAGATGCCAACCTCGAAACAACACTGAGCAGCTGGAGCCGTGCGCAGAACAAGATTGAACTGATGCAAGACCTGCAAGACGCAGGAATTCCTGCTGGTGCCGTGATGAACGGACGCGACCTGTTCCACGATCCCCACCTTAAGGCACGCGGAGCCTGTCTGGCCCAGGACCGTCCCGGTCTCGGCTTACTACACTATCCCAATCAACCCTATCGAATGAATCGCACTGTAATACCACCCAATACACGTGCACCCTTGCTCGGTGAACATATTGAGGAAGTACTGGGAGAAGAAGCCGGCCTATCGTCTGATGAGATCATCGAACTGGTAATTGATGAGGTTACCGGGACCGTGCCCCTAGCTGCACTGTAACTTAGGTTGCCAAGAATCAGTGCTTAGATTCCGCCAGTTCGCGGTCTTGCTCAGTCTGATACTGAGGAGACGTATCCCTGGATGAACGCAGATCCTGGTTCACAAGGTCTTTGTTTCGCTCTTCTACCATACGCCAGCCTTCATCCCAACTGAAATCAAGAGGCTCGATGCCCGGGGCATCCATATTGTCGATCCCTGCAAGTGCCGCCCCTACAACGGCTAACTGATTTTCCGGATCGAACGGTCTGCCTGATTCAAAACCCAACGGATAGTCAAGGAACTTTACTCGCGGCGGCCTGCCGGACTCGAGGATATCGAGCGCGCTCCCCAGTATGATCGTTGGGAGCCCACTGTTCTCAAAATGCCGCGCGATCAGACACACGGTCTGATGACAGACGGGTCACAACGGTACCAGCAGCAAGACATCAATGTCTTCCTGCTCAATTCGCGCCGCCAGTTCAGGAATCAACTCCTCAGTGACTCGCCTTTGGGAATAGATGCCACCCATGCAAGAGAAAAAATTATCCGCGAGGTCGCCAATCGCACCCATATCGCGCAGTGATCGCAATGCCTCAATGGGAAAAACGCAGCGGGGATCCTTCCGAGCTTCGACAAGATAGTTTTCCGTGACGTGGGAAAAACGAATGTCCGCCACCTCGCTGTCACTGGGAATCGCTCGAATACTCGTATCGTCCTTGTAGTGGTATGCGATCTGACCAGCAAGGTAGGTACCCGCCGTCGAAACCAGGCCTAGCTTACTCCTGGAAAGTGGCAAAGGCGGCTTCACGAACGCCGTCGGCGAGTCTGCTCTAAACCAGCGATAGGCCTCGTACCCAAGACTGTCGTAAAGATCTTTTGTCTGTTGGATATAGCTGACCGGTTGATGCATGTCATCTCCCTTCTGTTGGGCAATTATAGAGGTGCCTGTGTCATAATTCCTGTCTGCTGGTATCTAACCTTGAATGAGAACGTAGTTATGAAGGGCAATCTCATAATGCTTGCACGCTTGTTGATGCTCTCAATGCCCACCTATACAGCGGTTGCCGAGTCCTATTCCCCTCACACTGGAAATTCTTACCCCACCAATGTTTATTGGGGTGATACACATGTGCATACGTCACTGTCGTCCGACGCCTATATCTTTGGCGTAAGACTCACGGCAGACGACGCTTATCGTTTTGCAAAAGGTGAAACAGTAACAGCCACCAGCGGCAAGGAAGTCCGCTTACATCGCCCATTAGACTTTCTCATGGTCTCCGACCACGCAGAGAACATGGGCGTCATTGCACGCATCGACGCTGGTGATGAAAAGCTGTCAGCGACAGAAGTAGGCAAACGTACCGCCGAGGCCATCGACTACGATATTTCATTGATAGAAGCCCTTGATTCGGACACGGACGAACTGCTTAACGCATTCAATGCTGCAACCTTGATTGCAATCAAAGCCGACTCGAGCACCAAAAAAGGGCTGGGGCATGCAGTCTACGGTGAAGATGAGGATTTCACGCGCTCGGTGTGGAAAGAGGTTATAGACAACGCTGAAAGGCACAATGATCCTGGCCGCTTTACCACCTTCACAGGCTATGAGTGGACCGTGTCCTCGGGCGGGCACCGAAACGTTATCTTTGCGGACGGCCCTGAGGTCACCAGCCAGACCATGCCATTCACTGCCCTGGACAGCATGGACCCGGAGGATCTTTGGGCATACCTCAAAGATTACGAGGAAAGCACAGGCGGGCAGGCATTTGCGATCCCTCACAACGGCAACTTAAGCGGTAACCGGATGTTCGCACTGACCACTCGCAAGGGCGAGCCGCTTGACCAGTCTTATGCCATCACCCGATCGCGTTTCGAGCCGATCTATGAGGTGACACAGATCAAGGGTACCGGCGAAACTCACCCGCTGCTTGCGCCCAACGACGAGTTCGCCAACCACGAGATATTCACCTGGGGTATCACAAAGAGCCAACCCGACTCGAAAAAGCACGGCTCCACAGATACCAAAGTAGAGACCAAAGTCTCAATCGCACCAAGACCAAAACCCGCCCATTCCTATGCACGGTCTGCACTGAAGTTCGGCCTGGCAGCCGAAGCGGAGCTGGGGACCAATCCCTTCAAATTCGGCTTTATCGGCAGCACGGATTCCCATACCGCACTGGCAACTGCGGACCAGAATAATTTCTGGGGCAAGATGCCGGGCAACGAACCCGGGCGCAATCGTGTCGTTACCGGATGGAACTACAGTGCGGGCGGCTACGCGGCAGTTTGGGCCAAGGAGAATACGCGGGAGTCCATTTTTGCCGCGATGCGGCGTAAAGAAGTCTACGCCTCTACCGGGCCACGCATGACGGTTCGATTCTTCGGTGGCTGGGACTATTCAGAACCCGACGCCGTCAGACCGAACCTGGCTGAAATTGGTTACGCTAAAGGCGTACCCATGGGCGGTGATCTCACCGCAGCGCCAAAAGGCAAAGCGCCCAGCTTTCTGATCCGCGCCGTCAAAGACCCCGATGGCGCCAACCTGGACCGTGTACAGGTAATCAAGGGCTGGCATGACGGTGACGGCAAGTTACATGAGAAGATCTACAACGTCGCCCTCTCTGATGGCCGGAAAGAGAACAGAAAGGGCAAGGTCAAACCAGTGGGCAGCACGGTGGACGTGCCCGATGCATCCTACACCAATAGCATTGGCGATCCTGAACTCGCCGCGGTGTGGACGGACCCGGATTTCGATCGTAACGAACGCGCCTTCTATTATCTGCGCGTACTGGAAATTCCTACCCCAC